>ERZ773115.7-NODE-7-length-265556-cov-23.987819_pt1 | contig 265556 bp, 248 predicted proteins | sample MGYA00511116_ERZ773115 | MGnify/ENA primary metagenome ERZ773115 (study PRJEB29015, sample SAMEA2737869) | human gut metagenome | biome: human gut; feature: human-associated habitat; material: faeces | place: China | collected 2012 ... | reverse complement strand
GTGAAAATGTAATTCCACGATTTAAATTTTCATCATCTTCAACCACGAGTATACCTGGCATAGCATATGCACCTCTCTTTATTAACTATTTTTCCTCTTCGTTACATATTTGTTCTGCCTCAATATCCTCGGTAGTGACTTTCCCTGTAATATCCCTATAGGCTTCTTTTATTCCATTTTTGACCGCCCACTTAATTATAAAATATAATGCAAGTAAGACGATTAGTGCTGTGCCAAAACTAATTCCTAATTCTTCAAACATTTCATTACCTCTGCCAATACCGATTTATGTATTTGTCTTATTATTATAATAACATAAAACACCAATCACCAATCACCATTATGTCTTAGAATCATCTAAATATACCATACATCTATTAACATCTTTTGGGGAATAAAAAACCGGGATTTTCTTCTTTATAAATAATTCTTTGTCACTTTGGAGCATATTGTCTAACTCCGGTTCTATTCCTTCTTCGTAATCTCCATAATGCCCTATGGTGAGGAGACACTCGTGTTCAATATTATCTTTTGTTTTGAATATAATATGAGCTTCTGTGTAGGGCTGGTCATAATCATTAGTTAAAGTTACATCCTCAATGATTCCCTCGACCAGATTCCATTTTATAATCATGAAAACTCGATTGACCAAATAGATGATAGGAATAAAGTCAAAGAGAGCAACTAAAAAAAGCCATCTATAAAAAAGTCCGACAATGATTCCGGAGATAGCTATTATAATAACCGCAATCATACATCTTTTAAATGTCCTCTTTAATACCTTATTTTTGTATTTATGACCATCCATTTTCTCTCGGTTTTCCTTACAATTATTAGTGTTTAGAGTGTTTTACTTTCTCCCACTGCTCTTTTGTCATTATATTTGTATGGCCTACTCTCGTTTCATTGAGTAGCGGCACCGGAACATTTTTACATGTGTGATGATAAACAAATCCAACTTTTTCCTGCACTCGTTTCGATTTTTGATTGCCATCATAATAGCCGCACCATATGGTATGCATTCCAAGATCCTCAAAGCCGTGGCGAAGAATCTCTCTGACAGCCTCAGGTACATAGCCTCTGCCCCAGTACGGCTGTCCCAACCAATAGCCCAACTCACACTCATCATCTCGGTCTGTCATATCTGTATGCCCGTTCAACATCAGTTCGATGGCCCCGATCGCTTTTCCATTCTCTTTTTCACAGATGGCATAACTTTCCGCACCATTAAATACATTCTTTATCACATGCAGACTTTCTTCTATGGATTTATGTGGCGGCCATCCTGCAATCGGTCCGATCTCCGGGTTCTTCGCATATTCAAACAGGCTATCTGCATCCGACTCCTGCCATTTTCTTAATAGTAATCTCTCTGTTTTTAACATTATCCCTACCTCCGTAACTTCTCATGTCAGCGTCAGTATTAAATTAGAAATGGCGTGAAATAAAAAGGCTTCAACAATAAGTTTTCCTCTTTTCCTACGTCTTTTTGTGATATTAAATATATCTTATTTATATTTTGAGAAAATTTTTTTGAAAATTCTGTTATTGACTCATGTTTTCCTGTTCCGGAAGACTTAATCTCAAATGCATTTATTTTGCTTCCTTCTGATACTAGAAAATCCACCTCATAATAATGCGTACTTTTATTCTTTTCCCATGTATGATAGAACAATTCTCTACCAGATGAAGCAATCATCTGCGCCACAAGATTCTCATATAAATAACCCAAATTGGCAGGTAATTTATCAGAAAGCAGCTTAGCATATATATCATTTTCCGTTACTGGGCGATCAATAAACAATAGTGTAACAAATAAGCCCGTATCAGAAAGATATAATTTATAACTGCTAAAATCTTTTGTATTTGTCAAACTACCTCTCGGATCTGTGGAATTATAGCATGGTAAAACTGTTTTTGAATCAATCAATTCATACAACAATTCTTCTGCTTTTGTATTATTTTTCTTTCCGATTGCTGTTGTAATACGATACTTCCTTGTATCCTTTGCCAGCTGAGCGGGAATAGAATGATACAATGCAGAAATTCTTCCAGAATCATCAATTTTCTTAAAATCATCTTCATATAATGAAATGATCTGTCTTTTAATCATATCAATCTCTGAAAAATTCTTTTTATTAACATAGGCTTCTACTGCCTGTGGCATTCCTCCTACTGCCATATATATCCTCAGATCTCGCATTAATTTACGATTGGTTGCCTGTCCAATAGCTGCCCCACTATTATAAATCTGTCGCAGAAGTTCATAGTTACTTTCCGTTGCGTCACAAAACTCTTCATAATCCATAGGATATATCTGTATCTTCATTTCCTCTGATGGAATTAAAATATCCTTCACATTTTTTTTTATTGAAATGAGAGAACCGGTTTCCAAATAACTGTATCTGCCATCAAACACAAGATGTTTGATGGCCTGTCTTGCTTTAGGAAATAATTGAACCTCATCAAAAATAATAAGGGACTCATGTTCATATAATGTTATTCCTGTTTCTGCCTGTAATCTAAGAAAAAAAATATTCAGATTTCCTATATCACCAAAGCACTCCAATATATTACTTGTTATTTTTGAAAAATCAATTAAGATATATGATTTATACTCATTTTTTGCAAAATTCTCCGCTATCGTAGATTTGCCAACTCGTCTGGCACCCTCCAACAACACTGCATATTTATCTGAATATAGATTTTTCCATTCTATCAGTTTGTTGTATGCTTTTCTTTTAAAATACATGACTTCCTCCCAACATGCCTGCGTTATATCAATATATATACCCTTTGCTTCTCACATTCTATGCATTCGAAAAATTATCCATTGTAAGTAAGGGATTTTCTTCATTATAACAAAAATGTGATTTTCTTCAATATTTTAATTTGAAAATATGTACCTTTCTTCAAAATTATTTTATTGGTTTTTGTGCTTTTCTTCAGAATTATATGTTTTGGATTAAAAAAAGCGATCAGTCTTATCATAAGACCAATCGCTTTTTTGCTCTTAAGCCTGTAATCTCTATTGTTTCACAGCCATATTCTCTAGTGCCATCTATATATTACTTAGTAAGCTCAGCAACTACCTGATTGATAACCTTGCCGTCAGCCTTGCCCTTTAACTCAGGCATAACAGCCTTCATTATCTGACCTTTGTTCTTGGTGGCAAGTACATCTGAGAATTTCTCCTGTAGAATTGCGGAAACCTCCTCTGCTGAAAGCATTTTAGGGGCAAATTCACTCATGATATCATAACGTTTCCTGTACTCCTCAAGAAGCTCTGTACGATCAGCAGGGCATGTATCAATCTGCTCTCTTACTGACTTGATCTCCTTTAAGATGGCTTCATTTGCCATTTCATCAGGAATATCATCACGGCAGCCTGCGTCTATACCCTTTTTCTTAACGGCAGAGACAAGATCTGCAATGGAGTCCTTTCTGAATTTATCCTTTGCCTTCATGGCAGCGATCATTGCGTCCTGTAATTCTTTAAGTTTCATTTTCTATCGTCTCCTCGAATATAATTTATTGGATTTTAGCAGCGTCACAGATCATCTGAACTGTACGTTCCTTACCAAATGCACTGGTGTTGATACAGAGGTCATAGCCCTTCATCTCGCCCCAGCGTTTTGATGTATAATAATTATAATACGAAGCTCTTGATTTGTCTTCCTTTTTAATGAGATCTTTTGCCTTTGCCTCAGTTAAATTATATTTTTCTGAGATCCTCTTTACTCTGTTTTCGATATCTGAATATATAAATACATTAAGTACATTCGGAGTATCCTTTAAAGCATAATCTGCACAACGACCTACAAATACACATGAACCATTGTCGTTTGCAAGCTTTTTAATGGTATCAAAGGCTGCAAGGAAAACTTTGTGGTTTATAGGCAGCTCCCCATTTGAATTAAATCCGAGAGAATATGGATCCATCACCAGGGAATAAAGAAAGCTGTTTGTAGGCTTCTCGTCAAAGCTGTCAAATAACTCCTCACATATTCCGCTTGCCTTGGCTGCTTCCTTAAGAAGCTCCTTGTCATAGAAAGGTACACCAAGTCTCTTGGATATCTCTTCTCCTATCTCCTTACCACCGCTTCCGAATTGTCTTCCTATTGTAATGATCTTAGTATTGCTCATGATAACTACCTCCTTTTTGGTACATCAGACCGCTTGAATTTGCTTTACCCCATATCTGTGTCATGAATACAATAACCACAATGGTGTGAAGTGATTTTTATTATATATTATGTATAAAATATAATAAAAACTATAGATAAATTATAACATTTCGACAAAAAATAGTAAACATAAAACATTGTTAAATATTTACAAAATATCCAACATTCTCTTGCTTTATGCTTACTATCTATATCTACGATAAAAAATTTAACACACTTATTGTCCGTTTGCTCATTATTAATATCATTATATGAATATCCATCTGATAACCGGTTATCTAGAATCCCCTGAGATTGACAAGGAGTTTGTTAAAATACTCCGGAAGCTTTGACTTAAATTCCACATACTCTCCGGTTGTAGGATGTATAAATCCAAGAACACCGGCATGTAGGGTCTGACCTGTAAGCTTGAATGGACAGTTGGCAGGCCCATATACATCATCACCAAGTATAGGATGGTGTATTGACGCCATATGCACCCTTATCTGGTGGGTACGTCCTGTTTCAAGCTGACATTCTATAAAGGCATACTTATTATTGCCAAGTCTTTCAAGAACCTTGTAATGAGTTACGGCGTCTCTTCCGTTTTTGTAATTTATCGCCATTTTCTTACGATCCTTAGGATGTCGTCCTATAGGCAGGTTCACAGTGCCCTCGTCTTCACTTATATTATTGCACACAATGGCATAATACTTTCTGGTGATGGAATGAACCTTAAGTTGCTCAGAAAGGAATTTATGAGCCTTGTCGTTCTTGCAGACCACAAGTATACCGGTGGTATTCATGTCGATCCTGTGGACTATGCCCGGTCTGAACTCGCCGTTGATGGATGACAGCCCTTCCTTGCCGAAATGGTACATAAGAGCATTTACAAGGGTTCCGGTAGCATGTCCCGGTGCCGGGTGAACTACCATGCCCTTAGGTTTATTCACTATGATTATATCGTCATCCTCATACACTATATCAAGAGGGATGTCTTCCGGAATTATATCTGTCTGTTCCACGTCCGGAACCGTTATGTTTATAAGATCTCCAAGACTTACCTTGGCACTTGGTTTTATGACCCTGCCGTTACAGGTGATCAGACGGTCGTCAAAGAGCTTCCTGACAAATGACCTGGAATACTCCTCAAAATAATCCGAAATGGCTTTATCGGCCCTTTTATCGCTCCAGGAAGCGTCTGCCTCAAGATTATAATATTCCATATATTTTATCCTTATTCTATATTCTATCTTGATCTGAATTTATACCGTACAGTGTTTGTTCAATACATATTTACGCTGACCGGTATTCATAAAAACTGATATTATTTATCTGTGTTGTCATTGACCTTGCTTTTTTTTTCTGCATTATCGTCTTTATCCACATCGCCGTTTTTTCTTAAGGCTGCGAAGTCATCATCATTATATTTAAACAGTATAAGTATCATTCCGATGATAACACTGCAGGTAACATATATGTCAGCCACATTAAATACAGGGAAATGTATCAGCTTGAAATCAAACATATCAACAACATATCCCTTTGTAAATCTGTCTATCATATTGCCGATGGCTCCTGATGCAAGAAATACCATAAGTACTCTTAATGGCTTGAATATGTCTTTCTTAAGGAACACAACGTATGCCATGATCACTGCTACCAGGATCACGGCAGTTACGGATAACAGCATTACCGTCTTTCCTGAGAAGCTGCTCCAGGCTGCTCCTTCATTTACAACATATGTGATGTGGAACACGTTCTTTATTACAGGTGTTGTTTCGCCAACCTTAAAATTTGAATCAATATATTTCTTCACTGCCTGATCAAGAAAAATCAGCAGGATCATGGAGATAAATGCCATAACTCCATTGACAATTTTTTTAGTATTCTTCATAGTCCGGTATCCTCATAAAACAGCACTTAAAAAGCATTTTAAAAAATGTCGCCTTTAAAGCATTGCTTTTCATAATATTTGTTACTTTGATACAGCTTCATTAAGAGCTGCGATCATGTCAGACTCTGACACATTCATGTCTATGTATGCATTACCTATGCTGTGCAGCAGTATGAATTTTATGCTGTCACCTACCATTTTTTTATCATTCTTGGTATATCTTACAATTTCGTTTACATCAATATCAGCCGGAAGAAGGTCAAATCCAAATGTCTTAAACGCCTCAACTATTGAATGGTACTGATTCATATCAATACAGTTCTTCTTATAAGAAATATACGCTGCAAGAATACATCCGATACCTACACAGGCACCGTGACTCATGGTGAAATTCATGTATTTCTCAATGGCATGTCCCAGGGTGTGACCGAAATTAAGAAGTGCTCTCTCTCCTTTCTCGGTAGGATCCGTTTCAACTACCATCCGCTTTATGTTACAGCTTACCTTTATCATATGAAGAAGCTTGTCGGGAACGCGTTCCTTGATGGCTTCGGCATTGGCTATCATCCAGTTAAAGTACTCTTCATCCTTTATGAGACCGTGCTTGATAATCTCCCCCATGCCCGATATGAACTGGGTATTGTCCAGAGTCCTGATGGTGGAAATATTTATATATACAAGCTTAGGCATATGGAATGCTCCAACCATATTTTTGTATGAATCAAAGTCAACGCCTGTCTTACCGCCGATACTGCTGTCTACCTGTGACAACAGAGTGGTAGGAATCTGAATGAAATCTATACCCCTTAAATAGGTTGCAGCGGCAAATCCGGTTATGTCTCCGGTGACACCGCCACCCAGAGCAACAAGCATATCCTTTCGGTCAAAATGAGCCTTGATAAGTTCCTCATAAATATATTTGACAGTATCAAGATTTTTGTTTTCCTCTCCTGCTTTGAATATTATGGATATAAGTTCTTTGCATTTTCCCTTTAACTGCTCCTTCACTGTATCAAGATAAAGAGGCGCTACAGTGGTTTCTGTAACAATACATACCCTTTTATCAGCAATTCCCTGTCCGGCTAAAAGCTCAGGCAGGGAATTAAAATCATCTGCAAAGACTATATCATATATAGGTTTTTTGTCCATGTGGACCGTCAACTTATCTAACATGACATACTCCTTTATATTTTATTAATCATTATTCGTGAATTTGAATGGATCTACAAATGATCCACCACCAAGGTTCTTGGTGTATACAGAAGAGTCACTGGTAACATTTCCGCTACTCATTCCGCCAAGTGTGGAATCCCCCATGGCAGAACCACTGCCGCCGCCTAATGAAGATTCTTCACGACCTTGTGGATCACCAGAGAAAGCAGCAAATTTATCTTCTGAACTCATCCCTTTAGAACTGTCAGGCGTTCCGTAAGAGGCACCGGCATATTCGTTACTATATTTCATTACATCGGAGAAATCCACACCAAGCTCCTCATTGATAGGATTTTCTGCCAGGAAACGTAAGTGGGCATCCATCATATTCTTAAACGAGGCAGCATAATCTCTGTACTGCTGTTTAATGGATTCAATGCTTCCCTCAATTCTGTCAAGCTCCTCCTTGGCCTCATGAACAATGCTGTTGGCTTTTAGCTTTGCATCATTTTCAATAAGCCTTGCTTTGTCACTGGCATTCTTCGCTGATTCCTCAGCATTTTTTTCTGCCAGCATAAGAGACTTTTGAAGCTTGGATTCTGTTGTTCTGTAATGAACCAATGTATCTGTAAGAGTTTTTACCTGATTTGTAAGTTCTGCGTTAGACTTATATAAATCCGTGTAGCTGTGTACTACAATATCAAAGAAAGAATCAACATCCTTCCTTGCATAACCCATACCCTGCTTAAATTTTTTCTGTTGTAAATCTACAGGTGTAAGCATTTTTATTCCTCCTCCTGGTATACATGACTCCCCCATGTCTTATATATTATAAGTATAAACCAATCTTAGTAGTAACCACCTACAGATGGAGCATTAAGTGAAGCAGAAGCTTCATTTAATATTTCATCTCTAATATCACCTGAAACATCAATGTTGTTTGGTGCTGCGATAAATATACTTCCTGAGATAGCCTGAAGTGTTCCGTCAACTGCGTAGCAGGCTCCGGCAACGAAATCAATGATTCTCTGGGCTGTATTAACCTCAAGACCCTCAACATTAAGGACGATGGTCATATCCTCCTTAAGATGTACTACAACATCCTGTGCGTCATCAAATTCCTCAGGCTTTACAACCTTAACTGTATGTATTGAATTTACATTTCGTCTATTATTTATTGAGACAACATTATTACGTGAAACTGTTGGTGCAGACTGTGGTCTCTCAGGCTTTGCCTGTGTCTTCCTAAATGCAGATGTAAGTGATGAAGCAGGCTTTGATGTATATGTCTTTGCTGGCTTTACTTCTTCCTCTTCCTCGAAGTCGTCATCATCGTCATAGTCCTCGTCAAGATCATCATCATATTCTTCATCTTCGTCAAATAAGTCATCATCATACTCGTCTTCTGTATCATTTAACTTAAAGAAATCCAGAAAACTCTTCTTACTATGCTTTGCCATTGTTATCTCCTTTATGATAAGTTATAGTTTCTTGCGCCGAATATGCCGGTTCCAACTCTAACAAGCGTTGCACCTTCCTCCACCGCAACAACATAATCATTTGTCATACCCATTGATAAGACACTCATATCGATATTATCAATGTTTTTAGAGGCTATGTCAAGGGATAAATCCCTTAATGTTCTAAAATAAACACGATTATCCTCAGGGTTTTCCACAAATGGGGCAATAGTCATAAGTCCCTTTACCTTTACATGAGGCAGATCCTTTATCTGCTCAATAAGCGGAAGGACTTCTTCACATCTTACACCAAACTTGGTCTCTTCCTCAGCAACATTTACTTCAATAAGTATGTTGGCTGTTACATTTCTTTTGACTGCTTCCTTTTCAATGGTCTTTGCCAGATTAAAGGAATCTACAGAGTGGATGAGACATGCCTTGTCAACTATGTATTTAACCTTGTTTGTCTGAAGGTGTCCTATAAGGTGCCAGTTTACAGGCGTTGATACCTTCTCATATTTGTCAACCATTTCCTGGACCTTGTTTTCTCCGAAATCACGGGTATCCGTGGTGGCGATAACCTCTTCGATGTCGGATAATGGTTTTGTCTTACTTACTGCAATAAGAGTTACCTCTTCAGGATTTCTTCCTGCCCTTTCACAGGCAAGTTCTATGTTCTTTCTGACAACAGCAATATTGTCCTTTAACATTTTATCATCTCCTTTGGGATTGTTGATTTTTCCTGTACAGAGTCATCAATATATTACCTGATTTTCAACTACTGTCTTATAATCAAGGACGATCCTGTCGTAGGCTGCTATTCCATGGGCGGTACCCTCCTCTATTATGGAGTAATCATCACCGTTTACAGTAACTACTATCCTTCTGAATGACGCTGTTCCCTGGGTTACGCAGTATACACCGGGCATGTCATATCTCTGACATGTAGTGACTGCAAACGTATCATTGGTGTCATTTTCTATAAGGACTGCATCCGTATCCATATCGTCAGGATTCACATAGCAGTAGTCGTCATCTGCATAATATATGGTAGGGGAGATAAGCTTACTGGTTATCTCACCTGTGTCTGTCATAACCTTCTGGTTGAAGTATATTTCATCAGTATCTCCCTTGCCTGCCGTAAGATAGCTCTTAGGAATCATATATACCTGCTTGGTAAGTATTGATGAGTTAGGAATCTTAAGACCCTTTGTTTCACTGAACGAAAAGCTTACGTTAACGTACCTGTCAGATACATACTGTGCCAGATACCTTGTCATATTAAGTACTACAAATTTGCCGTTATCATTTGACACGAGATCATAGGAAGCTCTGTATTTCTTCGCCGAATCATCTATTGTAAATCTTAATGTATCATTCTCATAGGATTCAATCTTGGTATACTCATCATCGGTAAGCTCTACAACAATCTGCCAGTCTTCACCGTCGATGATCTTATATACAGGTTCACCTACACCGATTATCTCACCGGTCTTAAGGGATTTCTTTTCATAGACTGTCTTATCAAAGCTCTCTGAGGTGAGATCATTTACGGTAGTGTCCTCAAATCCATCCTCAAAATATGTAACAATACCGCTTATATCGGATTTTACCGCAGCAAAAGTACTGTCAAATGAATTATCACTTGACAACTGGGCAAGAGCCATATCCTCATATATTTCAAGCACCTTATTGTCCAGGTTATTTTTAAAGTCATACACATCAGAGAAGTTGGATTCAGAAAAACCTGCCTTAAACATGGTAATCTGATCGGTTATATCCTTCTTCTCGGTTTCCGAAAGGGAATAGCCGTCTCCGTTCTGGGCTTCATAGAGGGCATCATGCATGGAACCTGTCTCATCTATGGAGTACACATTGGAGTTCTTGGATACCTTCTCACCGTTTCTGATGTAATAGCATACATAACCTGAGCTTGTACTGGTTTTTAGTTTTTCATTTCTCAATATAATGCCGGTCTTCTTGAAATCAGTATCATAAGAGCTCTCTTCAACCTGAAATACACCTGTGTCCACATTATTAACGGACATTATAATGCGAATCAGCATGTACACGAACATGATCGAAAAGAGGTAAAAGCCAAAGCCTATCTGTATAGGTTTCTTTTTACGTTTCTTTCTTTTTATAGGGACACCCATAATACTCTCCCATTTAAAAAATTTTAAAAAATTACGCAAATCATATATTACAGAGCTGCAATGATATTTTCTGTATACTTCTCGGGAATTGTAGAAACATCCGTGGCAAAGCATATAACAAATTCAATCTCATATTTGTCTGAGATTGCCTTAACTTTGTCAAGAGCTTCTTCCACAGTTGTCTTATCTGAATATACGATAGTTGTGAAATTATCAATATAGATCTTCTCAATATTCTTATCCTGGGATATTATTCCAAGAATAAATCCAATAAACATATCAAGAGCTTCAATGTTATAGTTTGAACAGTTGATCATATTTACACGATTGGATAGTTCGTATAAATGCTTATTGTTGTTGTCAATAAATACTACAGAACCTGCAACAACCTTTACATCATTGTTTACCTTCTCAATAAGAACCTTTGTTTTTCCTTTTCCCTTGTCACCAGTAATAATTTCTAACATAGTGTCCTCCTCGTAAGTGCTTTTTTATTTTGATGTTTTAATTAAGTCAGTAATATGTCCGTACAGTGCATCTCGATCAACATTTCCGGCGCATACTGCGAAAAACTTGTCTCCTGTAGAGTTATTTACAAATTCCACGATAAGACAGTGACCTGCCTGCATGGTGGTTCCTGATTTCCATGAACCTATGGAGAAACCTGAAGGAAGCTGATATTCTCCTGTCATAAATCCGTTTGTAGGCTCAAGCTCCTCGCTGCAACTGTTTCCTGAAGGATCCTTATACTGGAAGGTATAGGATGATGTGGAGTCAATTACATATGCAAGATCGTGGGATGTAAATTCCTTAAATATAAGATAAAGATCATAGGCGGTTGTGTAGTGCCCATCATCATGGAGACCGTGTGGATTTTTGTAGTGGGTGTTGGTGGCACCGAGCTCCTTTGCCCTGGTATTCATTGCCTCAACAAATGCCGATTCACTTCCGCTTACAAGCTCGCTTAAGATTACGGCACAGTCATTGTAGGATGATATAAGAAGTCCGTAGAGAAGATCCTTGACGGTTGTCTTGCAGCCCACGGTAAGGGGACTGGCAACAGCACCCCAGTCATCGAAGGTTACGGTACGGTCAAGTGTCACCTCATCATCAAGAGATAAGGTTCCTGCTTCAATGCTCTCTATAACAAGAAGTCCCGTCATGAGCTTGGTCATGCTGGCAGGGTAGATAAGCTTATGGACATCCTTAACAACCTCCGGAGTATTGGTGGTGTCATTTATAAGTAATGTAGAATATGTATCGCTGTATTTGCTGTCATTTAATTCTGAATCATACTTCACCACTGCATACTTATCGGACATCATGGTGATGTCTGAGGTAGGCATGTCATTCTGGACAGACACCTTAAGCTGCTTTGAAGCAGAATAATCAGGTGCGGCACATCCGCTGAAGCATAAAACGGCAGCTAAAAATATTGAAATTATCTTGGATGTATTCTTCATAACAAGTTCTCTCCGGGTATATTATTTATAAAACTCACGCCAGTCAAGATCACCTCTGTCCAGAGCAAGGATAAGAAGCTCTGCAGTGGCAAGGTTGGTGGCAAGGGGGATATTATGTGTATCACATAATGTGAAGATATTATTTATGTCAGGTTCATGCATCTTCGGATGAAGGGGATCCCTTAAGAATATGACCATATCAATGTCATTGTTCTCTATCTGGGCACCGAGCTGTTTCTCCCCCCCAAGATGACCCGCTATATATTTATGGACGGTAAGGTTTGTAACCTCCTCTATAAGACGTCCTGTTGTTCCTGTGGCATACAATTCATTTTTGCTAAGAATACCTTTATATGCTATACAAAAGTTCTGCATAAGTTTTTTCTTGGCATCATGGGCAATTAAACCAATATTCATAGGTACCTCCTCATTCTCTGTGTATCATCAAGCAATCTGCTGTATATCAATAATTTTTTTTCTGTAGATTAACATTCATTACCAGCCCGATTCCTATACAGATACTAAGCAATGAACTGAGTCCGTAGCTGATAAACGGAAGCGGTATACCGGTATTTGGAAGTAATGCGGTCGCAACACCGATATTTATAAATGTCTGGAAGGCAAGCAGTGATGCTATACCTGTTGCAATGTACATTCCTTTCTGATTGCTGGCACGCCTAGCAACCCTTATACATTGTAACACTATAAGCAATAAAATTGCAATAATAATAACACTTCCCACGAAACCAACCTCTTCTCCTATGGCAGAGAATATGAAGTCAGTCTGCTGCTCTGAAATAAGATTTGTATCCTTAACAGTGGCGGCATCGGTATTGTTGAAGCCTTTGCCGGTAAGCTGTCCCGAACCTATGGCCATTACCGAGTTATCCTGCTGATCTGTGGATGAACCATATTCACTTCCGTACAGATGCCCGAGGATACGGTTTATCATGTAGTCGTTAAGAAACTGAGGCAGGTTATCCTGCTGAATATACCATAAAAATCCTGCCAGTGAAGGAACTAATATCAGTACCATGATACCAATAAGCTTAAGGCTTAAGCCTCCTACAAATATAACTATAAACAGTGTAAACAGAAGACATAATGTGGTTGAAAGGTCTGGTTCAATAAATATCAGGGCTGCAGGAACCGCAATAAATGCCGCAAGCTTCATAAGGCATTTAAAGGTGTTTAGCTCGTCATGATGTTTGTCCAGGAACACTGCAACACAGACTATCATGATGATCTTTGAGAACTCTGATGGCTGCAGGGTCAGACCTCCGATATATATCCATCTGCTGGCACCGTAGGATGTATCTGCACCAAAGCCTATGAGCTTAACAAGTATGAGCAGTACCAGGTTGATACCATAGAGGATCATATAGTATTTGCATATAAAGTTATAATCAATAAGGGAGACAACTATAAGTGCTGTTATACACAGTCCCACACCTATAAGCTGTTTGGTCATGTATGTAATATCTACACTTAATATGGTAAGGGTGCCGAGGGCTATGGCAGCCATTACAAGAAAAAGCAGCTTGAAATTATAATTCTTAAGCATGTATTTTCTGTCTTCCATATATTTTTCTTCTCTTCTGTTATGTATAAATTTCATTGTTATGCATTCTTCCTTCGAAATAATCTGAAAAACGGGTTACGCCTTGAGGCAAGATAATAATCATCAAATGCTATGGACTCTCCCATTATCCTTTTTGCTATATTCATAAATTCTATACCTGAGAAATTGGACTGACCTACAATAGGCTCTCCGGCATTGGTGGATATGACGATCTGGTCATCATCAGGCAGTACTCCGATAAGGTTTAAAGCAAGTATGGAGGCTACATCATCAACGGTCATCATGTCTCCGTGCTCTATCATATCGAAATGTACTCTGTTCACCACCAGGTCTATACGGGATATCTCATATGCCTCAAGCAATCCTACCACACGGTCTGCATCTCTTATTGCAGATACTGATGGGGTCGTTACCACTATGGCTCTGTCTGCAGGCGCAATGGCATTCTTAAAACCCTGCTCTATACCCGCAGGGCAGTCAAGGATTATATAGTCAAATTCGTTTCTCAGATTGTCAACAAATTTTACAAGCTGTTCGGGCATAATGCTTGTCTTATCCTTGGTCTGGGCACAGGGCAGTAAAAAAAGATCGGGTATGTATCTGTCCTTTATTAAAGCTTGCTTATAACGGCAGTTTCCTTCAATGACATCCACCAGGTTGTATACAACTCTATTCTCAAGCCCCATTACTACATCCAGATTTCTAAGCCCTATATCTGTATCAATAAGCAGAACTTTGTTTCGCAGCATGGCAAGACCGGTTCCCATATTTGCCGTGGTGGTGGTCTTTCCTACACCGCCCTTTCCGGAGGTTACAACTATTACTTCACACATATTATTTCACCCTTTCAAATACATTAGTCATACTTTCAATCCTTAATGATCTTATCAGGTGTATAATGCTCTAAAGAATATTTTATCGTTTTTAAGTACCGCAACGGCGGCTCTGTCCCAGGGATCGCAACGGCCGTCCCCGTATCTTCTGTACCTTCCGATCTGGACTATCTCAGGTCTCATACTTAAGGCTGCGATATACCTGTCTCTTTTTCTGTCGAGACCTGCTATGGCAAGCCCCTTAAGTTCCCCAACAATAATTATGTTTTTTAGGGTTGTAATTCTTGCACCGGCTTCAACATTTCCTATGAGCACAACGGATTTGTGGGTTTCAAGCACATCTCCCTCCGACATATTTCCATGAAAGTAAAGGACATCCTTTCTTTCTGTTACAAATAAAGCCGAAGGTGCTGTATCCTTCCTGATCTCCGGAAGCTTGCTCTCTACCGGTGCAGGCTCTTTTTTTAACTTGTATTGTATAAAGTGTGTATTTATACAATCTAATGAATTTAACGAATCGATAAGCCAGGTTTTTTGAAGTTCATTAAGGTCCGCTCCGATAAACCTGATACTTATGTTTCCACATTTTGAAAAAAGTCCCGCTGACATGGTAAAGCGTCTAACGGTAAGTCTGTATATCCGGAGAAAATCCATTTCTCCAGGTAGCTGTACTATAAGTCCATTGCCATCAGCTTTTATTTTTACTGGATTATCCACTGGTATCTGCTCCTATAAAATATTCTTTCTTTCCTTAAGAAAGCTTATCGTAAGTAGCCTTGTGGTATTGGACTTATTAGTCAGACATCTGGTTGTCACCGGTAACAGTCATGTTTTCAAGGGCGTCAGGATCATACATATAAGCATAGACCATGGCGGCAAGCTCCTCTGCATTACCTGATGAGTATCCGTTAGGTATTACAGCTGTAACGCATACCTTAGGATTGCTGTATGGTGCGAAGGATATAAACAGGGCGTGGTTTGGTCTTGTTTTGTCCTCCTGTGCAGTACCGGTCTTACCGGCAACCTCAACATTTATCTTGTTAATAAGTGCATCCTTATCTGTATGGACAGATACAACCTGTCTCATACCCTGTTTTATTGTTTTCCAGTCAGAGGCCGGAATATCTATCTGGTTATATACTGTGTGCTCATCTTTATATACAGAGTTCCCTTCATTATTCTTTATTTCAGATACAAGGCTTAAGTTGTATACCGTACCTTCATTTGCAACGGCAGTTACATACCTTGCGATCTGGGTTGCGGTATAGTTGTGGTTACCCTGTCCGATGGCTGAACGTATAGCATCAGAATCTGAAATATGGGGATCACTTTCAGGAAGTTCAATCCCTGATGTAGTGTTAAGACCAAACATTTCAGCATACTTCTGTATTATCTTGATACCGGTGGTATTTTTGAAGGTTCCTGTGTCTGAGGTTCCCATTCTGTAGCCCATTTCATAGAAATAATAGTTACAGGATTCCTCTATAGCTCTGGCCATGGCTATATCTCCGTGAGCCATAGGATATATCCAACACTTGGCGGGATCCTCTGTTTTCTCGAATATACCTGTTGCATGTATTGTCTCATCTGCTGTCACAAGATTTTCTTCAAGAGCTGCGACAGAGGTGATTATCTTAAAGGTGGAACCGGGAGCCGTTTTCTGCATGGTTGCTCTGTTGTACATAGGTGTTGTCTTGTCATTTGTAACCTTTGCATAGTAATCAGGATCTATGGTGTTGGTAAGCAGGTTATTGTCATAGCTTGGATAACTTACCATAGCTCTGATCTCACCGGTTGCAGGATCGGTCACAACTATTGATCCTGAACATGGATCCAGTGCAAGCATGGCAGGTGTAATCTCAAGATTTTTGATCTTGTTGTACATAAAATCATAGCTTCCCACAAGACCGCTCTTGAAATTAGCGTAATCTGTATCGCCATTTTCTGTCAGTATACCCTGGTCATACAGCAGATCGATTACATCGGCTCCTGTAATCTGACCAGATAATAACATGTATTTGAATATTAGTTTGTCGAAATCAGTATCATCCTTAAATTCTTCCAGAATATAGTCTGCAAGAACATCATATATCTCATCTGTATCGTAATAGTTACTGCTGGTGGATATACTGGAGATATCTATGGCACCCTTGCTTATACAGTACTTGAGATAATCATAGGCTGATATAAGCTCATCCGCATAGTTTATATATGTTCTGTCTGTAGATGGAATTATGGTGTTGTCATATATTCCCTTGTTTTTTAACATTACGAATATATATTCCATGTAATCCTTGTACTCATCTGTAAGACCGTTTACAGGAGTATGATTCACCTTGAGGATACTGTCAAGCTGGTTAAGGATATTTGCTTTGGCAGTGCTAAAAGACTGGTATACACTCCTCTCCAGTTCACTGGCGTCAGCAGCAGATAGATTATCAATGCTTATTATGTTATTGTCAAACAGTGCCGCATATACATCCATGATGGTTATGTCATCATCACTTACTGCAAATGTTTCATTTCTCAGATGTGAAAGCAGGATACTCGAGATCTCCTGTTCCAGGGCATTATAGCAGTATTTCTGAAGGTCCGAGTCAATGGTAAGATATATGTCATTGCCCGCTACTGCATCAGTAGAATCGATAACCTCAAGAATCTTTCCCATGTTGTCCACATACATCTTCTGGGACCCAGTGGTTCCTCTGAGTTGGGATTCAAACTGCTTTTCTATTCCCATTTTTCCTACCACATCACTCATGTCGTACTTATTCTTGTCATCAAGATTCTTATTATACTCATCCATTTCCTCTGACGAGATATTTCCTATATATCCTATTATATGAGCAAAATAGACGGAGTCATTGTATACTCTGTGAGATTCAATGTTCACATTCATTCCGTAGAGCTCGTCCTTGCTTTCGAGTATTGCAGCATAGGTTTCCTTGCTTACATCTGTGGCGATGTCAACGGACATGTATTGTTGATACCTGTTCAGCCATATCTCATATCTTACTGCCAGGATCTTTAGTACATACTCAGGAGAATATACATCATCTACGTCAAATAATTTTGAGCTGCGCATGTAATCATATACATCCTTTGCAGTTGAATTCTTCTGGGCGTCGGTTAGGGAATCAACGGAGCTTGCACCATATACGTTCATAAGGAATGTGTTGAGAGTTGTTCCCGATATGGTGAAGCAAAGGCTGCCGTCATCGTTAAGCTTGATAGGAAGATCAACGGACAGAGAGTCTCCGTTTTGTTCAAGTATCAGGATAGTTTTATATACTATCTGGTTTCTTAACTGGTTCACTGTCATGTCCATCTTCTTGGCGATACTTGTAAGGTCTGTGTCACTTACATAGGAAACAGCGTAGGATGACTCATTGTAGGCAATAAGCTTTCCGTTACAGTCATAAATATTTCCCCTTGAGGGCTCCACCGTTACGGTCTTTACCGACTTGTAGGTGAAGTTATTCTGGTACTTCTTTCCGTTCTTGATCTGAAGATTAAAGAGTCTCAGCACAAGAACAGAAAATAACACGATAAACAGCAAGCTTACGAAGAACAATCTGTGCTTAACGTGTTCAAATATGCTTTCTTTTATATAAATAAGAATTTCTCTGATCATAGTCCACACCATCCTGTAATGATGAAGTCTGAATTACTCCATGCCTTTTTCAAATTTTTTAAGAGTTTTGTTGACAAATACAAAAAACTTAAATACAACGACAGTAAGTATAGCGGTATAAAACATATCGGGTATAACGATATGTTTAAGATATTTAACAAAATCCAGCCTGTTCCTCATAAGGAAGAAAATAAGATAAGTGGAGAAATTAAACAGGAAATCGTCAAATATCATTATTATTACCGGAAGGAGTATGTCATCAACCTGATACAGCCTGTGAAAGAAACCGTTACAGTAGCCTATCAGCATATAGATGAGCATATAAGGCCCGATAATAAAACCGAAGTAGATATCATATAAAAAACCGCAGAAAAAGCCTACAAACATTCCTTCCATTCTTCCGCGCATAAGTCCGAAGGATACCGTCAATATAAGCAGCAGGTTCGGATTTATATTGGCTATTTCTATTAAAGGAAGAAGGGATGTCTGCAGGACGAAACATATAATTATCAATATTCCAAGAACAATTATTCTCTTCAATAGATACACCTTCTAATCAGCAAATTTATTAATCGGTAACATTCTTTTTAGTCTGCAATACAACCAGAACCTCTTCAATATTGGAGAAGTCTGTGGCAGGGATTATATAAGCTATCTTTGTGAGATTGTTGGAGTCATACTCTATCTTTGAGATATATCCAATGGTGAATCCTGCAAGATACTTGCTTGACACATATGAGGTCACAACCTCGTCACCCTCTTCTATCTCAGCGTCCTTGTCTATATTCTCTGCAATAAGATAGCCGTCTTCGTAATTTGTAAGGCTTCCTGATACATCACATATAGCCTCAGCCGGAAGTACCATGGCATTTACATTTGAAGTGTCATCGATGATGGCTCTTATCTGTGCATAGTCTGTCCCCGCATCTGTTACGATACCGCAGAGACCATTTCCAAATAATACGTTGCAGCCTACAACTACTCCGTCATCAGTTCCCTTGTCTATATAGAATACATCAAACCAGTTGCCTGAATCCTTGGCTATGACCCTGGCGACAGTCTTTTTGTAATCAGGATATTTTGAGTCAAGCTCATACAGGTTTTTAAGACGGTTTAATTCGTAGGAATCCTGCTGATACTGTTTTATCTCTGACTGGTATGACTGGAGCTGCTCCTTAAGGTCGTTGTTCTCAGCCACTACATCCTCATAATTTCTGAAAGCATCAACCTTCTTCTCAACATAGGTTCCTATGCTGTTGACACCCTTTTGCATAGGTGTGATTATAGCACCTGTAATTCCCTTAAGGGAGGATGAAAGTCCGTCAAAAAACAGCGAAACAACCATCAGTATAACACATAAAATCGTAAGTGCCAGAAGTATATATTTCGGTGGCACATCTATTGGCTTTTTTCTACGTCTCATTTAATATATCCCCGTTCAGCTAAACTTACATAACATCTGTTCCCAAGGATTATATGGTCGGACAGCTTAATTTCAAGCAGACAGCCTGCCTGCTCTATTCTGTCTGTCACCTCCAGATCGGCAGCACTTGGCTCCGGATCTCCCGATGGATGATTATGTAATAAAACAATATATACAGCCTTATATTTCAAGGCTTCGATATACACATCCCTTGAGGATACCAGTGACTGGTTCACCGTCCCCTCGGAAAGTGTTATTTCCTTTATCAGTCTGTGTTTACTGTCAAATAAAAGCAGATACACATACTCCTTCTCAAGATACCTGGTACTCTCCATAAAATAATCGGCAATGGTTGCCGGTGAGTCAAATATCATAAAAGGCTTGAGATTGGCTCTGCTCATTCTCTTTGACAGCTCCGCAATGCACATTATCTGGACAGCCTTAACAGGACCTATCCCAGGTATAGCTACAAGAAGGTTATAATCCAGGTAATTAAGACCTGCTATCCCCTTGTGTACAGGATGGGCATTAAGAAGCCGTTCGCATAACTGCACCACATTGTGTTCCCTGCAGCCGGTTCTTAAAAAGATGGCAAGCAGCTCTGCGTCAGAGAGAGTTTCCACGCCATGATTCCGGCACTTCTCGTAAGGTCTCTCCTCTGAACACATGTCATGAATTGTTAATTTATCCATATGATACCTTTCCGCACGTCTTCTCCAGGCAGGGGTATAACGGATATTTCAAAGAATTAATTTACCATACAATAAGGTTTTTTTCTACCATTTTTTGTAAAGACACAATTATTCCATATTTTGCATGCTGGTAAGTAAGACCGCCCTGGAAGTAGACGGCATAAGGCTCTCTTATAGGCGCATCGGCACTTAACTCGATGGACGAGCCTGAGACAAATGCTCCTGCTGCCATAATTACCGGCGAATCATATCCCGGCATGTCCCACGGAACCGGAGTTACATAGCTGTCCACCGGGGCTGCTGCCTGTATGCCCTCGCAGAAGGCACACACTCTCTCCTCGTTTCCAAGCTCCACAGCCTGGATTATGTCATAACGTGGCTCTGTGCTGTTTGGAACAGACTTAAAGCCAAGCCCCTCGTAGCAGTTTGCAGCAAATATAGCACCCTTTAATGCATTTGCAGTGACAGAAGGTGACAGGAACAATCCCTGGGCAAATGCCCTTGTGTTGTTAAGGGAAGCACCTACCTCCTTACCAAGTCCCGGAGTTGTAAGCCTGTATGAAGCATTCTCCACATACTCCTTCTTCCCGCAGATATATCCGCCTATAGGAGCAAGACCGCCTCCCGGATTTTTAATAAGGGAGCCCACCACCATGTCTGCACCGAAGTCAGAAGGCTCTACCGTCTGGACAAATTCGCCGTAGCAGTTGTCTACCATGCAGATAATGTCCGGATTGATACTCTTCACAAATGAAATAAGCTCACCGATTTTCTCGCAGGAGAAGGTAGGTCTCACGGCATAACCCTTTGAACGCTGTATCTCCACAAGCTTTGTCTTGCCATTTATGGCTTTTCTGATATTGTCGTAGTCGAAGCTTCCGTCAGGAAGAAGGTCAACCTGTCTGTAGCTAACTCCGTACTCTGCAAGGGAACCTCTGGCAGGAGTTATTCCGATGATGCTGTCTAAGGTATCGTAGGGCTTGCCTGCCGGTGCAAGGATTTCATCTCCCGGTCTTAAGTTGCCAAACAGTGCAGTGGCAAGGGCATGGGTTCCGCACACAATCTGGGAACGTACCAGTGCGTCCTCTGTATGGAACACGTCAGCATATATTGCCTCCAGGGCATCCCGTCCCTCATCAGTGTAGCCGTAGCCTGTTGATCCTGCAAAATGAGCCTCGTTAAGTCTGTTATCCTGCATTGCCTTTATGACCTTGATCTGGTTGATCTCACACACCTTATCAATATCCCTGAAGCGTTTCGTCAGCCTTTCTTCTATGCTATCACAATATTCAAGTACTTTTTTGTCAATATTCATACTTGTATAAAAATCAAATAATTCTTTATTCATTATAAATCTTCCTTTTTATCTTATGATCTGCCGTGTCAATAATACATCATCCATATATGAAAGTATAGCATTGTCATCGGCAAATTCATTTTTATTTACCCATATAACATCTCTCTCCCGCTTAAACCAGGTGATCTGTCTTTTGGCAAAATGTCTGGTGTCCCTCTTTAAGATGTACACTGCTTCATCATAGCTGATATCACCGGACAGGTAATCTATGATCTCCTTATAGCCAAGTCCCTGCATGGAAACCATATCTCTTGTGTAGCCCTGATCCATGAGTGCTTTAACCTCATCCACCAGACCATTTTCCAGCATGATATCCACACGTATGTCTATCCTGTTATAGAGCACATCTCTGCTGTTATTAAGAACAAAATATGCGAAATTGTAAGGGGAGGTTCTTGCCCGCTCCTCTTCATTGTGCTTTGATATCTGCTTTCCCGTCTTTTTATAAAACTCCAGGGCACGTATCACACGCTTTACGTTATTTTCGTGGATGGCGGCAGCAGAATCCGGATCGACAGCCTTAAGCATATCATGGAGCTTTGATACCCCGTAAGCGGAAGCCAGTTCTTCAAGCTCATGTCTGTAGGATATGTCTCCGTCATTTTCATCGAAATTAATGTCATATAACAGTGCCTGGATATAAAAGCCTGTGCCGCCTGTAATGATTGGGATATGATTTCTTGAATATATCTCATCCATGGCAGCAAGGGCATATTTCTTAAATAGCACAACGTTAAAATCCTCAGAGGGGTCAAGGATATCTATAAGATGATGTCTTACTCCATCCATTTCCTCCGGCATGATCTTTGCTGTTCCTATATCCATTTTTTTGTATACCTGCATGGAGTCCGCAGAAATTATCTCTCCGTTTACTTTTTTTGCAAGTAAAAGGGAAAGGTCTGTCTTACCCACTGCGGTAGGCCCTGTAAGTATGATCAAAGGTTTTTTTTCACTCATATTACACGATCCTCTTGAATTTCTTCTCAAGCTCTGCTTCTGTCATGGAGATAAGTGTAGGTCTTCCGTGAGGACAGGTGTATGGATTTTCAAGCTTAAGAAGCTGGTCTATAAGCACGTCAGCTTCCTTGAAGGAGATTTCAGTATTTCCCTTTATGGCTGCTTTACATGCCATTGTTGACAGCTTTGCGATAAAAGCTGTTATTGTAGAATTTTTGTTATTCTCACTTAATTCACCGATGAACTCCAGGAACAGCTCTCTGCCGTCTATGCCGAACAGGTTGGCTGGAACTGATGAAAGCTTGTACTCTCTTCCTCCGAAGCTCTCAATGGTATATCCAAGGTTTTCGAAGAATTCCATATTATCGTTTAAGAAGGTGATCTCGTCTGCTGTAAGAGTAACTATTGCCGGTGGCATAAGATACTGAGGGATGGCCTTCTTATTCCTGTAATTGTTCATTAGCTCCTCGAACTTTACCTTTTCGTGGGCTGCATGCTGATCCATGATAAATAATTTCTTATCATATTCAATAAGCCAGAAGGTCTTGAACACCTGACCGATAAGTCTGTGCTTAGGTCTTGCCTCCTCAGACAGCATTTTTGTGCCGAACATATCAAGCTGGCTGTATTTTTTCTCTTTTTCAGGAACCTGTGGCTGAGGGGCTGCAACCTCTGCAGGGGTGGTCGTTTTGGTCTGCGTTGCAGTGCCTTCACCCGCCTGTGTATTGGTCACAGCGATCTCACTTGTGATACGGCTCACATTTACAGAATTATCTTTATCTGTAATATTCTCCTGATCTGCTGATAATGCCGATGTTGCTGGTGTGCTTTCATTAACCGGCTGCGACTGCGATTGCTGTGTTGCCTGCTGGGTCTGTGCCTGCTGTGATACCGGATTGTTTGGTATATTCTGTGGTTGATCCGGTACTCGGTTAAGTATCCTTGCATATGGATTGTTCTCAGGTTTTATTATAGGTTTTATGTTGTAAGGTCTTTCCGCTTCCTTTACGGCAGCAGGCTTTATGCCTATCTGCTCACGGCGCTGCTTCTCGAAAGGCTCCGGTGCAGAACCTGTATTTCTGTGATTTAAGGTCTCAGCAGGCTTCTGTTTGCCCGGTGTCACCTCCGGTATAAGCTCTCTGTGAAGCAGTGCTTCCCTTATGGTGTCGTAGGTATAATTGTATATGTCCGACTCGTTCATGAACTTCATTTCCCTCTTTGCCGGGTGGATGTTCACATCTATCTGTGCCGGATCTATCTTGAAATTTAATACTGTGAATGGAAACTTGTGTATCATTACAAAAGTCCTGAAGGCGTCTTCTATAGCCTTGGTTATAACAGGATTTTTAACATACCTGTTATTCACATAATAATCCTCAAAGGAACGGTTCCCTCTGGATACCGCAGGCTTTGCAATATAACCTGATATCTCAAGGGTGTTGAATTTCCTGTTTACATCAATAAGGTTTGAGGTAATGTCTCTTCCGTATATGTGATATATAATATCCTTAAGCTTTCCGTTTCCTGAGGTGAAGAGCTTATTGGTATTATTTGCAGTGAACTTAAAAGAAATCTCGGGATGGGACATACTTATACGACAGATAAGGTCATATATGTATGACATCTCTGTGGTGGGACTCTTCATGAACTTCTTTCTGGCAGGGGTGTTATAGAACAGATTTCTGACTATGATGGTGGTACCATCGGGACAGCCGATCTCCTCATAGGAAACTTCCTTGCCGCCGTGTATCTGGTATCTTATTCCGCACACGCTGTCCTTTTCTTTTGTTATAAGCTCCACCTGTCCAACAGAGGCAATAGAAGACAATGCTTCACCTCGAAATCCCAGAGATGACAGCTCAAGAAGATCTTCCACCTTTATGAGCTTACTTGTGGCATGCCTTAAGAAGGCGGTTCTTACCTCATCCCTGTTTATTCCCGATCCATTGTCAGTTATCCTGATAAATGACATTCCGCCGTCCTTTATCTCTATGGTTATGGCGGTGGCTCCCGAGTCAATGGAATTTTCAACTAATTCCTTTACAACGGAGCTGGGTCTTTCTATTACCTCGCCGGCTGCGATCTTGTCAATGGTTATCTGGTCAAGAACATTTATCATTTATTTAGCCTTTCCTGTAATTCATTGAGATAAAGCAGAGCCTTCATAGGTGTCATGTTGCCCAGATCTGCGGTTTTTATCTCCTGTATTATTGCACTTTCGTTAAAATCTGCAAATAATGACATCTGTCCGTCTGCTTTATTGTTTTTCTTACTCTTACTGTCAGAAAAATCATTTCTGACCTTTATATCTTTTATCTTTGTATTAATATCTGCGTCAATAAGGGTGTTGCAGATCTCATTTGCACGCTTTATTACAATATCCGGAACTCCTGCCAGCTTGGCAACCTGTATACCATAGCTTCTGTCGGCACCGCCCTTGATTATCTTCCTTAAGAATACTATGTCATCTCCATCCTCCTTGACGGCGATACAGTAGTTGTTCACAGAAGAAAGCTTGCCCTCAAGCTCTGTAAGCTCGTGGTAATGGGTGGCAAATAAGGTCTTTGCACCTAAAAGCTCACTGTTGCTTATGTACTCAACAACTGCCCAGGCAATACTTAATCCGTCATAGGTACTGGTTCCGCGGCCTATCTCATCAAGGATAAGGAGACTGTTCTTAGTGGCGTTTCTTAAGATGTTTGCCACCTCGCTCATCTCCACCATGAAGGTACTCTGACCGGAGGCCAGATCGTCTGAGGCACCTACTCTTGTAAATATCCTGTCGCATATGCCTATATGGGCATGGCTTGCAGGGACAAATGATCCTATCTGTGCCATAAGCACGATAAGTGCTGTCTGCCTCATGTAGGTGGATTTTCCTGCCATGTTAGGGCCTGTGATTATTGATATCCTGCTTTCAAGGTTGTTGAGATAGGTGTCATTGGCAATGAACATGTCATTGGCGGTCATCTTCTCAACTACAGGATGTCTTCCGTCCTTAATGTCGATAACTCCGTCGGTGGATATCTCCGGACGTATGTAATTGTTGGCAACTGCCACATATGACAGAGATGCCATAACGTCAAGGACTGCTATACAATGGGCTGTCTTCTGGACTCTTACAAGCTCTCCTGCCAGCCTGTCCCTAAGCTTCACATACTCTTGATACTCAAGAGCTGTAAGCTTGTCCTCGGAGCCTATGATGGTTCCTGCCAGCTCGTCAAGCTCCTTGGAGGTATATCTCTCGGCATTTGCCAGGGTCTGCTTTCTTATAAAGTACTCCGGCACAAGAGACTTAAAGGAGTTGGTAACCTCAAAATAATATCCGAATACCTTGTTGTACTTTACCTTAAGGTTTTTGATACCGGTCTTTTCCCGCTCTCTTGCTTCAAGGTCCGCAAGCCATGTCTTTCCGTCGGTCTTGGCATTTTTAAGAACATCTATATCGTTAAGATATCCATCTTTGAATATGCCGCCCTCCCTTATAAGAATTGGAGGTTCCTCGTTGATGGATGACTCAAGAAGCTCATAGAGGTCAGTCAGTTCATCAAGATCCTCATACATCTTCTTGAACAATGTGGTATCAAAGGCTGCCACAAGTCTCTTTATGAAAGGAAGCAGCTTCAAGGATGACTTAAAGGCAATAAGATCCCTTGGATTTGCTGTTCTTAAGGAGATACGGGTCATAAGTCTCTCCATGTCGTATATTGGATTTAAGTATTCCCTGATCTCGTCACGGGTTATGACATCATTGTTAAATGCCTCTATGGCGTCAAGTCTGTTATTGATCTCATCCTCCATAATAAGAGGCTGCTCTATGTAATTTTTTAAGAGACGGGCACCCATGGCTGTCTTTGTCTTGTCAAGTACCCATAAAAGTGAGCCTTTTTTGTTCTTGTCCCTTAAGGTTTCTGTAAGCTCCAGATTTCTTCTGGTGGAGCTGTCGATTATCATGTAATCATCTATGGAATATATCTCCAGCTTGTTTATATGCTCCAGGGAATTTTTCTGGGTTTCATGGAGATACTGGAGTAAGGCTCCTGTGGAATATATGGATTCAGGCATGTCAGAAAGTCCGAGACCTGCCATATTGTTGGTGCCGAGCTGTCTTGAGATAACATCCTCGCAGATACTCTGGTTGAAATAGTGCTCCGGCGTCTTCGATATGGCTATCTTCTGACGATCCTTCATATACTCAAAGTCTAATGGGGCATTAAGGAAATCATCATTGCCGATTATCTCTGACGGAGAATATTTGTTTATCTCATCAGCAAGCTTTGCTATGGATGAGATACGGCAGGTTTTAAATTCACCTGTAGTTATGTCAACTACCGATACTCCCGACATATCCTTTGACAGATATATGCTCATGAGATAGTTGTTGGTATTCTCATCAAGGATAGCCTGGGACATATTTGTACCCGGTGTGACGACACGGATAACATCACGCTTAACAAGTCCCTTGGCAAGCTTCGGATCCTCCACCTGTTCACAGATAGCCACCTTAAATCCATTTTCAATAAGCTTATTGAGATAAACATCACAGGCATGGTAAGGAACGCCACACATAGGTGCCCTTTCCTCCTGACCGCAATCCTTTCCGGTAAGGGTTATCTCAAGTACCTTTGAAGCGGTTATGGCATCCTCAAAGAACATTTCATAGAAATCACCTATCCTGTAGAAAAGTATACAGTCCTTATATTTCTCTTTCACCTCCACATATTGTTGCATCATTGGTGTTAATGCTGCCATTATTTATATCCTCTCTTCTGAAGTTTATACGCTTAGATAACAGCTTCGCCCATGTAATAAAAGCCCTTGCTCTCCACAAGCTTCACATCTATTATCTTTCCTATAAGGGATTCACATCCCACAAAATGTACAAGGGTATTGTTTGAAAGTCTTCCTGTAAGAAGGCTTCCGTTTTCCTCGCTCTTTCCCTCAACCAACACAGGAAGAACCTGTCCGGTAAGTCCTTTTATCTTCTCGGCACTTATCTCCTGTACCCTCTTTATAAGTCTCTGGTATCTTTCATTTATCACAGCCTTGTCATTTGTATCTGTCATGGCAGCTGCCGGGGTTCCGGTCCTCTTTGAATAGATAAATGTAAATGCTGCGTCATATCTGACCTGCTCTACCATATCCATGGTATCATTAAAGTCCTCTTCGGTCTCTCCCGGGAAGCCTACGATAATGTCGGTGGTAAGTGCTATATCAGGTATCCTGTTTCTGATCTTATCCACAAGGGTAAGGTACTGCTCCCTTGTATAGCTTCGGTTCATCTGCTTTAATATACGGCTTGATCCTGACTGTACAGGAAGATGAAGATGTCTGCACACTTTGTCCGAAGAAGCCATAACCTCTATAAGCTCATCTGACAGATCCTTAGGATGGGATGTCATGAATCGGACTCTTTTTATCTTGTCTATCTCAGTAACCCTCTTAAGTAATTGTGCAAATGTTATATTCTCCTTAAGTCCCTTGCCGTAGGAATTAACATTCTGACCCAGGAGCATGATCTCCACAACTCCGTCATCTGCAAGTCTTTTGATCTCGTTTATGATATCCTCAGGCTCCCTGCTACGTTCTCTTCCCCTTACATAAGGAACGATACAGTAGGTACAGAAATTATTACAGCCGAACATGATATTTACACCGGACTTAAAACTGCTGTCCCTTGTGGTGGGAAGATCCTCCACAATAAGGTTGGTGTCCTTCCATATATCGATGACTGTGCCCTTTGCATGAAAGCTGTTGCAGTATAATTCCGCAAGCTTATATACATTATGGGTTCCAAACACTATATCAACGAATTTGTACTTTTCGCTGATGGTCTGTACCACCTGGGGCTCCTGCATCATACATCCGCACAGGGCTATCATCATGTGGGGATTTGACTCCTTCTCATGCTTCATGATACCCAGATGTCCATATACCTTACGGTTGGCATTCTCTCTCACGGTACAGGTGTTGTATATTACAAAATCTGCTTCCTCGCTGTCGGATCTTTTATAGCCTATGGTCTCAAGTATTCCTGCAAGCTTCTCTGAGTCTCTTACATTCATCTGACAGCCAAAGGTCTTTATGGTACAGGTAAGGTCTCTTCCTGCCTCTTCCCTTTTAAGCTTATAGATCTCTTTGGCCTTTTTTATGAAGTAATACTGTCTTTCCGGCTCATTCGCAGGAACCGGCTCCGTTATGTCAATCTTATCTAAATTATTTATAATTTCCTTACTGGTCATATCTGTTAATTATCCTTTTTGTTTTTGCGAGATATTTACTTATCGTATTTGCTTATCATGTCTGTGAGGTTCTTCATGTTGTCTGAAACCCGGTCACTTATATCCATGTAGCGGAACTTCGCCTTTATTTCATTTAAGTCATTCTGCTCAAGCAAAGGAAGCTGCTCCTTGTAGCATGGGTCATCAGTGAAATATAATTTCAGTGCCCTTAAGGCGTCCCTGTAGCCAAGTTCTATCCGGAAGAGTATGTCTTTTTTGGAGTAATTCAATGTACCATCAATAAGGTCTCCCAGATACACACTCGGGTATATCTCTATGAAGTCTGCGTCCTTATAGCCGGATAAATCCTTGGCGTTCTTCCTGCCGCAGCCCACCACGATGATATGTCTGTAGCCATTGTGGTATAATACCTCCACAGGGATATTGTTTGAAAGACCTCCGTCAACCATTTCCTGGTTTTCATAGGTTACCGATTCGTAGAGAAACGGAAGGGCTGAAGCTGCACATAAAAGATCTATGATATCATCCTTAGGAAGATCGTTAAGCTTATAATAATTCTCTTTCTTTGCCCCATAAGATATTACTGTGGTGTTTATGTATGTGCTGATATTTCCTGCATAGAATTTGTCGAAATCAATATATCTGTTTAGGATATCCACAAGCCCCTTCCGGTTAAAAAATCCCGGCTTGCCGTTAAACATAAGGGATGGATCTGCTTCAAATACTGTTTCGAATTTTATATCCTTCCACACCTTCTCAGGAAGCTCAGGATCCTGCATGTTATAGAGCATGGAATTTAATGCACCTATGGAGGCTCCCGATACAGCCTTTATGCGTTTAAACATATCATACTTGGCAAGTGCCTTTATAACACCTGCTTCATAGGCACCCTTTCCGCCACCACCGCCGAAGCATACGGCGAAGTCTCCTTCCGGTACGGCAGCAGTACTCTTACTGTGCTCCATACCGCACATGGACGCCTTTACCTTCTCATCCAGTTCCCTTAATTTTGCCTGAAGCTCGTTATTATCCATATTTACCACCTCAAAATGGCACCATATACTTCTGGTGCCATAAGCTTGTTGACAGACTACGTGTTGCTGCTATTCTCTGATCTGGCCATTGCCATATATTATATATTTCGTGGATGTAAGAGCTAAAAGTCCCATAGGTCCCCTTGCATGAAGCTTCTGTGTGCTTATGCCTATCTCGGCTCCGAATCCGAACATAAATCCATCTGTAAAACGTGTTGACGCATTGACATATACACAGGCAGAATCAATCTCATCAAGAAATCTCTGGGCACTGTTGTAATCCTCTGTGATTATAGCCTCGGAGTGACCTGTACTGCAGTTGTTTATATGCTCCACGGCCTCATCAAAGCTGTCAACGATCTTGGCTGATATGATCTTGGCAAGATACTCTGTCTTGAAATCATCTTCTGTGGCTTCCTTTATGTAACTGTCTATTGCCATTGCGGCCTTATCTCCACGTATCTCACAGTCATTTTCCTTAAGATCTGCAACGATAAGAGGAATTGCAAGATCGGCAATGTCCTTGTGGATAACCAGTGACTCACAGGCGTTACATACACCTAAACGCTGAAGCTTTGCATTGTGGATTATAGGTATCGCCTTGTTAAGATCTGCGTATTTGTCGATGTAAATGTGGCAATTGCCTGTACCTGTTTCAATTACAGGAACAGTTGCGTTCTCAACCACATTTTTTATAAGTCCCGCACCGCCTCTCGGTATGAGCAGATCAACATATTTGTTAAGCTTAAGAAGTTCATTTACAATGGCACGGTCGGTATTTTCTATAAGGATTATGGCATCTTCTGTAATACCACTTGACGCAAGGGACTCCCTTATTACATTTACAAGGGCGATATTTGAATTGATACAGTCACTTCCACCACGAAGTATTACCGCATTGCCGGTCTTAAAGGTAAGGGCAAATGCGTCAACGGTAACATTAGGTCTTGATTCATAGATTATTCCGATAACTCCCATAGGAACGCGCTTCTTGCCAATAAGAAGTCCGTTAGGTCTCTTCTTCATATCAATGACCTCACCTATAGGATCCTCAAGGTCTGCCACCTGCCTTAATCCCTCTACTATGCCGTCAAATCTGGAATCTGTAAGCATAAGTCTGTCTACAAGTGCCTCCGGCATGTGGTTTTTTCTTCCATTTTCCACGTCAATCTCATTTGCACTGATTATCTCTGATTTGTGGGCAAGAAGATCCTCTGCCACCTTAAGAAGTGCGTTGTTTTTTTCCGCCTGGCCAAGTCTTGCCATTATCCTTGAAGCTTTCTTGGCTCTTGCTCCGATATTCTCTAAATACATGTTATGCTCCACCTCCGGTTATGATCTGCGTCTCTGTGCATAAAGCAGATACTCCAATATCAAATTCTTCTGTGTCTATATGGTCTATCACCTGAAAGTCATAGGCGAGACCAATGGTCTTAAGATCATGGTGCTCCATAAAATAACGGTCGTAATAACCGCCGCCGAAGCCTACGCGGTTAAGTTCCCTGTCAAATACTATCCCCGGCACCAGCATTACATCTGATTGCTCCGGCACCACTATATCATCAGATACAGGCTCCGGGATATTAAAGCTTCCGGGCTTCAACTGGGAGAAATCCGTGATCCCCACGAAATCCATTTCCTTACCCCGAACTCTTGGGGCGCATACCTTTATGCCCTGGTCAAGGCAGAATTTTATGATGTTTATGGTATCTACCTCTTTATATGCACTGACATAGGTAAATATCCGGCTTATGTCATCAAACACACCGAAATCTCTCAGATTGTTGAATATAAGTGCCGAGTGTAAGCCTATATATTCATTGGTCAATGCTCTTCTTTTTTCTTTGATAGTATTTCTTGCCTGATTTTTATCCATATTAAAATTAAACTCTCTTTGTACTGATTGAAATCAAACTATCGTTGTTTTAATTAAAATCAAACTTTCTTTGTCTTGTCAAATTTGCTCAGATCTGTGATACTGCCATCCTTTTCCTTAATGCTTATGTTGTTAAGAGTGTTTCTCAGGTCATTCTTTATTGCCCACACATACTCCTGCCTGAGAGCCTTCTGCTCTTCCTTTTCAGCCACCGTAAGTCCCGTGGTCTTTGACTTGTGATACAGTTCATTTATTCTGGCTATTTTCTTATCATCCATACTTTTCTACTCCAGATATTCCTTGCTTAATATAAATTTCTCCACATTGAAGTCCTTTTCCTTATGAGACATGAACAATGTGCCTATGTCCTCGCCGTGTAAGAGCCTGTTTATATTATTTAAATCCGCTCCCGACACGATGGCCATATCGGTGTTTGAGTTGGTGGCTATCCTTGCAGCGGCAATCTTGGTGGACATGCCACCGGTGCCGTAGCTGCTCATGGCTCCCTTCGCCATGGACTTAATGTTATCGTCTATTTCCTCTACCACATGGATAAGTTTTGCGTCTGCATGGGTATGAGGATCGTCTGTATAGAGACCGTCTATATCTGTAAGGATTATAAGCAGGTCTGCATGTATCATTGACGCAACTATGGCTGACAATGTATCATTATCTCCAAAGGTAACGCTGTCATCAAGCTCATCTATTCCCACTGTATCATTTTCATTTACAACAGGAACCACATCAAGCTGCAGCAGCTCGTTAAATGTGTTTATGGCATTGTGACGTCTCTCATCTGAGGACACCACGTCAAATGTGAGAAGAACCTGTGCTGCTGTCTTATGATATTCAAAGAAGAGCTTCTGGTAGATCATCATAAGCTGTCCCTGGCCTACTGCGGCACATGCCTGCTTTAAGGACACGGTCTTAGGCTTTCTAAGTAATCCGAGAGCCTTGACTCCCACGCCTATGGCACCTGATGAAACAAGGACTACCTCTTTGCCCTGATTTTTCAGATCGCATATTATCCTTACAAGCTTCTCAAGCTTATCATAGTCAAGACCGCCGGTCTCTTCATGTATAAGGGATGAGGAACCGATCTTTATAACTATCCTGTTTTTATTTTTGAAATATTTTTCTTTATCCATTATATATAATCCTGTCACTTTCCTGTCTTGTGTGTTTTTATTTTTATTCATGTGTATTCTTATATCTTGATATTACAGCCTCCGCTGCCTTTATTCCGTCCACTGCCGCAGAGGTTATGCCACCGGCATATCCGGCACCTTCACCACAGGGGTAAATCAGTCCGTGATATGATGTCATTTCCTCATTTCTGGTTATCCTTACAGGCGATGAGGTTCTTGCCTCGATCCCGCTTATCACTGCGTCATCACAGGCATAGCCCGGCATATATCTGTCGAAGGCCAAAACTCCTTCTATTATAGCATTCTTTATATACTTAGGCAAACAGTCTTTAAGGCTTGCCAGGCGGTATTTTCCCTTGATACAGGGCTTTATATTCCCAAGATGAGATATTTTTTCATCTGTTTTAAAGCCCTTAAAAGTAGTTACCGGAATATCTCCGTTTCCTGCCTTGTATGCCATCTCCTCGTAATGCTCCTGCATGTACATACCTGCCAGAGGATGATCTGAGCCGAAATCCTCGGGAGTGACATTTACTACCACGGCACTGTTTGAATTGTCTGCCATTCTGTCACTGTAGCTCATGCCGTTTACACATAATCTTCCGGACTCCGATGAGGAATTTACAACATAACCTCCGGGACACATGCAGAAGGAATACACGGATCTTCCGTTATCACAGCTATGAGCGAACTTGTAATCTGCGGTAGGCAGAAGCTTCTCATACTCCGGCTTATCGCCATACTTCCCCCGGTTAATGAACTCCCTTTTATGTTCGATCCTGACTCCCATGGCAAATGCCTTCTGTTCCACCTTAAGTCCCTTGTCATACAGAAGTTTGAAGGTGTCCCTGGCACTGTGGCCTATGGCAAGGATAAGCACTTCCGTGTTGTAGGTTTTTATCTGTTCGTCCTTAAGTATGGATAAGTTAAGTGTCCCATCTTCATTTAAAGTAAAATCCGTAAGCTTTGATGAGAAATTCACCTGCCCTCCAAGCCTTATGATATCCTGACGGATGTTCTTGACTACCTTAGCAAGAACATCCGTGCCTATATGGGGCTTATTTGATACAAGTATCTCCGGATCTGCTCCATACTCTGCAAATGTCTTTAAAACAAAGGTTCTTCTTCCTGACTTATCCTTTATTACTGAGTTTAGCTTGCCGTCAGAGAAGGTGCCTGCCCCGCCTTCACCAAACAGCACATTTGATTCAGGGTTAAGGGGGGTGTCGCCATTCCAGAAATCATTAACACATTTTGTCCTGCTGTCCACATCCATTCCACGTTCAAACACTATAGGATTAAATCCCAGCCTAGCCAGCATTAACGCTGCAAATAATCCTGCGGGTCCCATTCCAACCACCACCGGAGGAGCCTTGATGACACTTTCTCCTGTTACCTGTGGGATATATTCAACAGGTGTAGTTAACATAATATTTTTATTGTTTACTCGTTTTAATATACTTTTTTCATTGACATTAAGGATGTCGCAGGAGATGATGATCTTAACATCATTTATCTTTCTATCATCAATGGACAGCTTGGATATCCTGTACTCAGGTACGGTCTTAAGCTTAAGCTGTCTCTTTATCTCAGCCTCAAGGTCTCTATTGGTATATCCGGGTTTAAGTTTTATATTGTTTATCCTTATCATATATGTATTCCTTCTCCGGCTGCCATTCCGGTTATTACTGCCCATGTTATATTGTAGCCTCCGCATATTCCGTCCACGTCAAGAGCCTCACCTGTTACAAAGAGACCATCTAAAAGCTTTGACTCCATTGTTACGGGACTGAAATATGATGTATCTGCACCACCGCTTACAACCTGTGCCTCACTGTAATCTCCATGACCGGTAATATCAAATTCCAGATTTTTAATTGTGTGGGCAAGGTCTGCCGCTTCTTTATCAGTAATATTTTTCACAGGTCTGTTTTCTACACCTGCAATGTCCATGACATATTGTACTGCTCTTTCATTTAACATGCCGTTAAGACATGCAAATACGGTTCTGTCACCATTTGCAGATTTGGAATTTATTATGATTTTTTTTATCTCTTCTTCTGTAAGCTCGGGAACCAGGGATATATATATCTTCACCCTGTGTCCTTCATGAAGACACCTTACTGCCTGGGAACTCAGATTAAATATCATTATTCCTGACAGATATTCACCGCTTATCTGAAGCTCACCCTGTTCGTGTCCGTATTCTATGTCATCAACTGTAAGCCTTGCTTCGGCAGCAGTACGCAGGCCGTTCATTCCCGATATGTTCCGGCTGCACTTTAACTTACATAATGCCGGATACACAGGGACCATCCTGTGGCCTGTAGTCTCAAGAAGCTTATAGCCTGTATCACTTCCACCGAGACTTTCGTAGGAAGAGCCTCCGGTACTTATAATAAGATTTCTGCACTGATAGGTGCCCTTGTCTGTTGTTACCTTAAAGAGATTTTCTCCATCAATTGAAACATTTTTTATACCGGTTATACCTGTGATCTCTTCCTTAAGCCTAACTTCAATACCGAGGCTTTTTATCCTGTCTGAAAGGCTCCATACCACTGTGGAAGCCTGCAGGGACATGGGGTAGAAATATCCGTTGGTGTCAGTCGATGGAACTCCAAGCTCAAAGAAGAAATCATTTACCCGCCTGTAGCTGTCATTGTTTATAATTTCATAAGGAAAAAATTCCTGACTGCTGTTATAGCAGGATATGTCAAAGTGTGCGTTTGATATGTTACATCTTCCGTTACCTGTGGCATATAATTTCCTGCCAAGCTTCTTGTTCTTATCTATTATGAGAACACCGGGAGCCTCATTTGACTGTTTCCCTGATGTATTCTGTTTTATTTTCTCTGCAGCCTTAATGGCAGCCACTATTCCGGAGGCTCCGCCACCTGCTATGATCGCATTATATATCATATGTTCTCCCTGATCCTACCGTCACGTTCCGACGTGCATCTTTCATGCAAAACCTCCATAACCTGACAGATAAAATCTCTGGTTTTAAAATAAAGTTTCTGACTTCACAGGTTAGATTTTAACATTTTCACTCATATGATTCAAGAAATGAAAATAATTCGTTTAAGGAATTGAAATGCATACCATAGTGTATCCTCACCCTGTCATTTAAAGGGAAAGCGGTCACCTGTATGTCAGTATACATATACAGGTTTTTATCTCCTGTAAGTATGACGGCAGCGCCATCAAGTTCCATAAGATAATACCCATCCACAGCATTTACATTATCATCGTTAAGAACAGTTGTGATATTCTTCATGTCATTACCTATGATTCCCGTAGCCTCCCTGCCTTCGTCATCTGCAATGCTCATCCTCATATAAGGAGTGACGTCCATATCACTTACCTTATGGATCTCACATACGTCAGTGCCGCTTACTCCGGGTATGAAAAATTTAAGGACAAATCCTATTACTGTGAACATTAATGTAATTACGGCACCTATAAGTATCAGCTTTCTCACCACACAAATCCCCTCTTTGTATCCGGATGTTTTGAAAACCTTTTCAAAAAACATATTTTCATCACAATAAGGACAAAGAAAATTCACAAATATATATTATATTATCAACATGAATATTAAATATATTCATTTATTTTCAGTCCTTAAAAGGGCTGATACAATTTTCATATTTGTGACATCGGATATAGAAAATCCTACTCCCCATATTCGATGTCAACCTCCCTCTTAAAATATATACAAAACAAAAAAGGAGCCTCGGCTCCTTTTTTTGTATGCAAAAACATAAATATAATATTGATCAGATCATGGATTTAACCATTTCAATGCATTGTAATATTTGTTTTATTTTAATCTTACTCGTAAGTAACATTTGACTTGTCGTTCTTCTCAAATACGGTAACCCATGTCTTTCCAGGATTAAGCTTTAACTCTTCCCCATCAGCTGTGTAGTACTTGGTCTGTGAATTAAGGCTTGTCTTCTCCCATGTTACAGGTACAATAACACCGTTTGAAGCGTAATATCCGTCACCCTTACCCACAAGGGCAATATCCTGTCTTCCGTAATCATCGATAGTTGAGTATTCAGCAAACTGTATAAGGACATTCTCGTACTTAAGCTGCTCACCTGTCACGTCATCAATATGCTCTTCACCATACTGGAATCTGTAGTAAAGACCATCATCGGAGTGATATTCAAACCAAGGTGTTCTGCTGCTGTCAAATGCAGTTGTGATCTTGTTGGCTGTCTCGCCACCCTCAGGTGTCACAACCTCATCATTGAACTTGAATACGCTTTTGAAATCAGAAGGATGTTCTGTGGAATATCCCTTATATTCAATACCTGCTTTTATCATATCAGTAGTTGTATAAACATTATGTGGTGCTGAGCGGTCTGAAGAACGGTAATATACTGTACTTCCCTCTGCACTTAATCCACTGAGGTCATTTATGCCTGTGCTGTCGATCATATCCTGTCCCTGTGGAGACTGTCCATAGTGAAGATATATGGAATCAAATTCATTGGCAATAGTTACATAATAGTGACGACAGCTTCTGATAGAACCTAACTTCTCTATGTTGTCATAGTCGTTAAAGATTGCCAGAAGTCGTGTGATGCCACCCTCAACAACACATTCATATACTATATCTGCCTTGGATACGTCGCTCTGTGGCATTGCGTCAATGATGTTGTTGATCATTACGCTTATAGGTCTGCCATAAGGAGTTGTCCTTTCGGTATTCCACTCACCGGTAAGATCATTGTAGTAGCCTTCGTGCTGTACCTCTGTAACTGCCTCCGATGTATCTGGAAATTCTGCCTCCGTAATCTCAACAGTAGGCTCCGTCGTAGTTGTTGTTTTTTCTTCCTTGTTTCCACATGCTGCCATGCTGAATACCATAGCTGCTGCTGCGATCACACAACCAAGCTTAAATTTTTTCATAGTCTCTTGTGTATCCTTTCATTGTAAGAATTTTTTCCTGAAGATTCTCCATAAGAATCCGTTCCTCATCCTCCATATGGTCATAGCCAAACAAATGAAGCATGCTATGTGCCACAAGAAATGCAAGTTCCCGGTGAACAGAATGATTGTATTCTCTTGCCTGCTCGTAAACCTTGTCTATGGATATAACTATATCCCCAAGGAGTAATTCTCCTGATTCCGGATTGAAATAATCCGAAACGGCAGATTCTACAATGCTGAAATCTCCAGGAGTTTTATAATCAATCAAAGGAAATGACAGCACATCTGTAGGTCTGTCGATATTCCTTTGCTGGTTATTTATTTCGTGTATTGAGGCATTGTCCGTAAGCAGGACATTCACCTCACATTCGTAGGGACATTCTATGAAATCCAGTGCCCCGTCAATAATGTCATTAATGACCTTTTCATAGTCAGAAATCTCAATATCACCATATTCATTTTCTATAAAATAAGACATATATACTACCTCTTACTTCTTTCGTCAGCGTGATTTTTCCTTGACTTGCTGCTCTTTCTTTCCGCCTGCTTCTTCTCTATGGCTGCATTCTTAGCTTCATAGGCTTCATATGCATTTACGATCTTCTGTACCAGAGGATGTCTTACAACATCAAGGCTTGTAAGCCTGCACACACTGATCTCGTCCACGTTCTTAAGCACATCCAGAGCAACCTCAAGACCTGACTTGGAATCAAAGGGAAGATCCTTCTGGGAAAGATCTCCGGTTATTATAGCCTTTGAACCAAAGCCTATTCTTGTAAGAAACATCTTCATCTGGGCAGGCGTTGTATTCTGTGCCTCATCTAAAACAATATATGCATTGTCCAGTGTTCTTCCTCGCATGTATGCAAGTGGGGCAACCTCTATAAGTCCCTTTTCCATATTCTTCATGAAGCTTTCTGCTCCCATGATCTCATAAAGGGCATCATAGAGAGGCCTTAAGTATGGATCAACCTTGCTTTGAAGATCTCCGGGAAGAAATCCCAGCTTCTCACCGGCCTCTATGGCAGGTCTGGTCATTATTATCCTTGATACCTCGCCATTCTTAAATGCAGTTATGGCCTTCGCCATGGCAATATAGGTTTTACCGGTTCCGGCAGGTCCAACACCGAATACTATCATGGACTTGTCTATGGCATTAACATAGCTCTTCTGACCATGGGTTTTAGGCTTTACAGGTTTTCCCTGAACAGTGTGACATATTATATCCCTGTCCAGATCCACCAGCTTTTCCGTAGTGTTGTTCACTGTACCTGTAGCCATTGATATGGAATAATCAACCTTCTGGGCGTCTATTATATTACCTCTCTCAGAAAGCTCTATCAACTCGCTCATTACTCTGATGGCATTGTCTACAGATGTCTCCTCACCTGATATCTTTAACTTGTCATCCCTGAATATCATGGTGACTGAAAATGCTTTTTCGATTTTCTTGGCATTTGCATCAAACTGTCCGAATACATTCTGGACATGATCTGTTGCAACAGTAATAGATTTTGAAATACTTTCCAATTTTCTTTCCTTCTCCTAAGCTGATACTGCCATACGGCATGATCTACTGTTCTGTCGCCGGCACCTCATGAAGCTCCGCAGGTACCCCCGCCTGTGTTACAACCCTTATGGTTCCACTGGCTTTTAATGTTTCGCCGACAGTTATTATTTTAACATTTTTTTCTACTATTTGCACCCCTTTTTCTTGCAAAGTGTCAATATAATAATTCAGGTCACTGTCAGCTATAATCCGTAGCTCCTCTTCTGTATATTTTGCCTCCTTTAAGTTGTATCCGCTGTAGTTATTGTTGATTATATATATGGGGAGATACATTGTATTAAAGAAGCATACCTGGGTCTGCTCCTGCCGCTTCTCAAAGCTTTTACCTGATGGTTCCCCGCCCATATCAAGGCGGAGTCTTCCTACAACGATACTTTTATATTGCCCTGTTTCCCCGGAAGGTTCCTTACTGTAGTAGCTGTAGGAATATGTTCTGTCATAATCAACGTCACAGTAGACATATATGACTCCGGACGCTTTTACTTGTTTTGTCCGGATAGTATCACCGCTATCATCATTTATGGATACGGATCCTGATATAAGTATATCTCCGGCACTCACCTCATCTCCTGCGGAAACCACCGGAGTTCCGTTTGAAGTAATTATGGATTTTATGATACAGTCCCTGTCTGCCACTATGTTACAGTACTCCATGAAATTTTTCTCCACATCGGAGATATTTGCCGAGGCACCGCCATAATTATTGTATACCCTGGCAACCTCCATATCAAGATACAGACAGGTACCTTTTGTGTATACACTTATCCATATTACCTTTGGATATTTTTCCTTTATGAGGCTTTCTATGCGTTCTTTTTCCACATCCTTTTTTAACATTCCGGTTTTGATGTTACAGGTGGCCAGATAGTCTGAAATCTCCTCATTGGTGTAAGCATAATCTCCTGTGGTGTCAAGACCTGTTATTTCTATCCTCCATATAAACAGATTTTGTATGTATAATATTGTACATACAGACAAAAATACCCCCAGGATCACAAGCTTGTTTCGTATCCTGCGACATATGCAGTTAAGACCACATTCCTCCAGCTTTATGTCAGTGCCGGTCTTCTCTGCTATTTTTTCAAGCATTTCTTTATTTTTTATACTTGTGCGAAAGCTCACTTCATCACTGTCGGTCATACTCTCAATACCTGATATCTTCACCCTTTTTAATCTGCATATATTGAAAAACCTCACACTGATTTTACTGTCAATGCTTACAGTCACATATCCCCGAAAAATCATATTTAGATAATCCCACATACTAACTCCCTGAAGTCTTTATATCATTTCATAGGATATACTGCTGATAAAACCTGTGATTCTTATTTCATAATCTGTGAAATTCTGCAGCATAAGCTTTCTTCCTGTTATGTTTACGATATATTTCTTGCATTTTATTCTTATGTTATCTTCTGAAACACAAATTATCTTCTTGAAATTTTCTATGGATATGAACCGATATGAAAGAACAGTAACTCTTGAATTAGCCGTGAACACATCCTCCGGGATACCGATGTATTCATTTAACCATTTTAATTTAAGCATATATGATACACAGAACATTCCAGACTTTTTCTTTTAAATATATTCCATGACCGGGAAAATAAGAACGAAAAAGCAATAAATCAACGATAAAACACGCTTTGCTAGTTTTATCCGCTGATTAGCAGTCGTCAAATGCAATCATGCAAGCATGTTGCACTTGACTCGTTGCCATAACAAAAAACAGGTGCCATATGACACCTGCTTTTGTAAAAAAATCATTTCACATATTTATACGTCTTATTTATACTTACGCTTTCTAGCTGCCTCTGATTTCTTTTTACGCTTTACAGAAGGTTTTTCGTAATGCTCTCTCTTACGTATCTCCTGCTGGATACCTGCCTTCGCACAGTTTCTCTTGAATCTGCGAAGAGCGCTATCTAATGTTTCGTTTTCTTTAACTATTACGTTTGACATCTCTCACCTGACCTCCCTCCAGTTGTATATTGTGCAACAAAAAAACAACTGTTTGGGTTTTTTAAGCACATGTTGTATTATAGCATAATTTATCCATTCGTCAACAAAAATTTATTAAAATGTAGTAAATTATATGAAATGTCGATAATCCGTGGCTTAAAGCTGTTCTTTTACCACCTCTACAGCCTTGGCTAAGGCCTCGTTAATGCCCTCAGGCTTCTTACCGCCTGCCTGTGCCATGTTTGGACGTCCACCACCGCCGCCGCCTACGATAGCTGCGATCTGCTTGATGATATTGCCTGCATGGGCACCTGCCTTAACAGCGTCATCTGTTGCCATGGCAATAAGATTTACCTTGCCATCAAGCTCTGAAGCCAGAACGATAACCGAACATCCAAGCTTTGATTTGAACTCGTCACCAAGATTTCTCAGTGAGTTCATATCTGTACCAGGAATATTAACAGGAAGAATCTTAACTCCGTTATGCTCAACCACGTTGCTCATAACGTCACCTACAGAATCCTTTGCCATCTTGTCCTTAAGCTTCTTGTTCTCAGCATTTAAGGTCTTTATCTCCTGGAGAAGCTGGTCTATCCTTGCTGCAACACCTGACATGTCTGTCTTGGCTGCCTTTGCTGCGGCAATAAGGTCGCTCTCAGCTTTCTTGTAGTAATCTATGGCTCCTTTTGATGTAAGTGCTTCTATTCTTCTTGTTCCTGCAGCGACACCGGCTTCTGATACAATCTTGAAAGTTCCGATATCTGATGTATTCTTAACATGAGTACCACCACAGAGTTCCCTTGAGAAGTTACCTATGGATACAACTCTTACTGAGTCTCCGTACTTCTCGCCGAAGAGAGCCATCGCCCCTGTCTTTTTAGCCTCATCAAGAGTCATGATATTGGTCTCTACATCTATTGCTGCTTCAATCTCATTATTTACAATGTCCTCAACCTCAGCTATTTCTTCCTTTGTCATAGCCTGATCATGAGAGAAGTCGAAACGAAGTCTTCCCGGCTCAACAAGAGAGCCTGCCTGCTCAACGTGATCTCCGAGAACCATCTTGAGTGCCTTCTGGAGAAGGTGTGTTGCTGAGTGGTTGTTACATATAAGAGCTCTTCTTTCTGCGTCAACCAAAAGGTGCGCAGGATCACCTACATTGAGCTCGCCTGACTCAACATATCCTATATGGGCGATCTTACCGCCTACAACCTTAACTGTATCCTGAACTACAAATGTACCGTTTTCTGTCTTTATTATACCTGTATCTCCGATCTGACCACCCATGGTAGCATAAAACGGAGTTTCAGAAAGGATAACAGAAGCCTGCATACCCTCAGATATTGTATCAACTATAGCAGATTTCTTCTTGTCACCTTCTGTGATATCTGTTGTAAGTGCATCGATCTTCGAATCATCCTCAAGCTTGTCATAGCCTGTAAATGTTGAAGTCATATCTACCGGAAGCTCCTCATATATGGTAGCGTCAGCACCCATATATGTCGAAACCTTACGTGCTTTTCTTGCAGTCTCACGCTGGATGTTCATGCACTCTGTGAACTTCTCTTCGTCTACTGTGAAACCGTCATCCTCAATGATCTCCTTTGTGAGGTCAAGAGGGAATCCATATGTGTCATAGAGCTTGAAAGCATCCTCACCATTAAGAACTGTCTTGCCGGCAGCCTTAAGCTCCTCTGTATATTTCTTGAGGATAGCAAGACCTGTATCTATAGTCTTATTGAAGCTTTCCTCTTCCTTTTTGATCTTGTTGAAGATATATTCCTTCTTCTCTCCAAGTTCAGGATATGCGTCCTGCGAAACCTCAATAACTGTATTTGCCAGTTCTGTAAGGAACTGACCCTCTATTCCCAGAAGTCTTCCGTGTCTTGCAGCACGTCTTAAGAGTCTCCTTAATACATAGCCTCTTCCCTCGTTTGAAGGTACAATACCGTCAGATGTCATAAATGTAACGGATCTGATGTGATCTGTAATAAGACGGATGGAAACATCCTTCTTGGGATCCTCAAGATATGTCACATGAGCCATATCACATACCTTATCTCTTAATGCCTTGATAGTATCAACGTCAAATATGGAATCTACATCCTGTACAACTACTGCCAGTCTCTCAAGACCCATACCTGTATCTATATTCTTCTGCTCAAGCTCTGTATAGTTATTGTGTCCGTCATTGTTGAACTGTGTAAATACATTGTTCCATACCTCCATGTATCTGTCACAGTCACAGCCTACGGTACAGCCGGGCTTGCCACATCCGTACTTCTCGCCTCTGTCGTAGTAAACCTCTGAACATGGACCACAAGGACCTGCACCATGCTCCCAGAAGTTGTCTTCCTTGCCAAATCTGAATATCCTTGATGAATCTATGCCTATCTGTTTGTTCCAGATATCGAAAGCTTCATCATCGTCCTGATATACTGATGGATACAGTCTGTCAGGATCAAGTCCCACAACGTCTGTAAGGAACTCCCATGTCCAGTGTATAGCCTCGGTCTTGAAATAATCGCCAAATGAGAAATTACCCAGCATTTCAAAGAATGTACCATGTCTTGCTGTCTTACCTACATTCTCGATATCACCTGTTCTGATACACTTCTGGCATGTGGTAACACGTCTTCTTGGTGGTATCTCCTGCCCGGTGAAGTATGGCTTAAGTGGTGCCATACCTGAATTGATGAGAAGTAAGCTGTTGTCATTATGTGGAATAAGTGAAAAGCTGTTCATCTTAAGATGTCCCTTGCTCTCAAAAAACTCCAAAAACATTTTTCTTAATTCATTTACGCCGTAATATTTCATTACATTTTCCTCCAACTATTGGCACGGCTCATAAAGTGATGGCGTGCTTTCCTTTTTTCATGTGTCAGTTGACACTTTCCTATGAACAACCGTCCATTTGATTTTTGAATTTCCTTTTTATCTTCTATCTGATAACTCCTTGGTTATATCATCCCAGGTGATGCCCTGTTCAACCATGAGCACCATAAGGTGATAAAGAAGATCAGATATTTCATATTTTGTTTCCTCTGTATCAGAGTTCTTGGCTGCCACAAGCACCTCGGTCACAGCCTCACCAAGCTTCTTTAAGATCTTGTCCGTACCCTTGTCCAGAAGATAGTTCACATATGAACCTCTCTCAGGATTTTTCTGTTTATCCTCAATATACTCGTACTCATCCTCGAATACCTTAAGAGGGTTTGTATCATCATACTGCTTTTTAACAAGATTTGTAAAGAAGCAGTTATGGCTTCCGGTATGGCAGGCTGCACCAATCTGTGATACTCTGGCAAGTATAGTATCCTTGTCACAGTCAAGATCCAGAGACTTAACATATTGGAAATGTCCCGATGTCTCTCCCTTGGTCCACAGTTCCTGTCTGCTTCTGCTGAAATAGCACATCTTACCGGTCTCAATGGTCCTGTTAAAGGACTCCTTATTCATGTATGCCAGCATAAGAACCTCACCGGTCTTGTACTCCTGGACGATGCATGGTATAAGTCCGTCTGAATTTAACTTAAACTCGTCAAATGAAATTGTTGACTCAAATACAGTAACAGGAATATTTTCTTTCCTGCACTCCTGCTTTATCTGCATTATATCCATCCTTGACAGATTATACAATGATACTGACTCCGCTTCTGTTTCATCAAGAAGAGAAGCTACCTCACTGCCCTCTGTGGAATAAGAGGACACTATAACAGGAAGACCAACCAGTTCCCGTATCTCCTTAACTATATTCACATAATCCGGCACCTCATTATTATGGAGGAGCAGCAGTTCTCCGGCTCCAAGGCTCTTTAATTTCTTGGCATATGCCACAGGATCATCGCACTCTGTAAGATCTATGGTGACGATTATCCTTCCTGAACCGAAGCTGTCCGCCGCCTCTGTTACAAGTGCAGGATTGTTCAGAGCTGCCGATTTTATACACACCTTTGAGGCTCCCGCATAGAGAACCCGCTTCACATCATCTATAGTTTTAATTCCGCCGCAGGCAAGAAGTGGAATATCTATATTCTTGCAGATATCTCTTATGGTGGATATATCCGCCTCTCTTCCTTCTTTTGTTGCCTTACTGTCGAAGAAAGCAACCTCGTCCGCACCTGCGTCATTGTAGTATTTTGCCATGCCCACCGGATCATTAAGATCAAGACATGGGATAACCTTTACGTTGTTCATATTATCACTCCTCAGATCAGAACATCAGCCCATTAAAATTTGCCTTCGGCAAAGGGCTGACGCTACATGTCAAGTTTTCATATAAAACTTGACACAATCACAGAACATCAGCCCATTAAAATCTTTCATTTAAATCTTAATGGTGCTTCCTCTTTAATGTTATAACGAACCCTTTGTTGAAAGCAGCTTTCCCTTAAGTCTCTCGTCTATTGAGGTTGCCTCATCAAGAGCCTTGGCAAATGCCTTAAATGCCGCTTCTATAATATGATGGTCGTTCTCTCCTGAAAATTGTTTAAGGTTAATATTCATCTCAGCAGCATAGGATACCGCATAGAAGAACTCCTTAACCATCTGCGTATCAAAATATCCCACTCTCTCAGTGGAGAGATTAAGATCGTATACAAGATAAGGTCTGCCGGACAGATCTATGGCACACATGACCAATGTTTCATCCATAGGAAGAAAGAAATTACCGAAACGCTTAATTGACTTCTTATCTCCCAGGGCACCCTTGATGGCCTTGCCAAGCACGATACCCGTATCTTCTATTGTATGATGGCAGTCCACATAGAGATCACCCTTTACAGTCAGATTAAGATCAAAGAATCCGTGTTTTGCAAAACTGGTAAGCATATGATCAAAAAATCCGATACCTGTGTTTATCTTTGAATTACCGCTTCCGTCCAGGTTCAGTTCAAGACTGATGTCTGTTTCGCTGGTCTTTCTGGTACATTTCACTGCTCTGTCAGCCATTATCCTTATCTCCTTAATATTTTTTATTTAAAAGTGCGGTTATACAATCTGTATAACCGCACATAATTATAGCAAAGTAATCAATATATATCAAATAATTCTTTACTTACTTTGATTTTTGCCACAAAAATAACCTTATTTACCGTCAAATCTTACTGCAATAGAGTTGGCATGGGCAGTAAGCTTCTCAGACTTGGCAAATGTCTCGATATCCTCATGTACTGCCTCAAGAGCTTCCTTTGAGTAGTAGATTATTGAAGACTTTTTGATGAAATCATCTACTGAAAGCGGTGAGAAGAACTTAGCTGTTCCGTTTGTAGGAAGTACATGGTTAGGACCTGCGAAGTAATCTCCAAGAGGCTCTGATGAATATTCACCGATAAATATGGCTCCCGCATTCTTTATCTTAGTCATAACCTCAAACGGATTGGCTGTCACTATCTCTAAGTGCTCGGAAGCAATATCGTTTACTGCGTCAATGGCGTCTTTAAGATTGTCTGCAAGAAGGATGTATCCGTAAGTATCTATTGACTTTCTCATGATCTCCTTACGGGACAGGGAATCAATAAACTTGTCAACCCATACGGAAACCTCATCTGCCAGCTTCCTTGATGTGGTAACAAGGATTGCTGACGCCATCTCGTCATGCTCAGCCTGTGACAGAAGATCCGCAGCCACATATCTTGGATTGGCAGTTTCATCCGCAAGTACCATTACCTCTGACGGGCCTGCTATGGAGTCAATGCTTACATGTCCGTATACGGCTCTCTTGGCAAGGGCAACGAATATATTTCCGGGACCTACGATCTTATCAACCTTAGGAATCGACTCTGTACCATATGCCAGTGCTGCTATTGCCTGGGCACCGCCTGCCTTGAAGATCTTGGTGGCACCTGCTTCATTTGCAGCTACAAGAGTTGTAGGATATACCTTTCCCTCACTGTCACATGGAGTAGTCATGTATATATTCTTAACTCCCGCAACCTTTGCAGGCATGATGTTCATGAGAACTGATGAAGGATATACTGCCTTTCCTCCGGGAACATATACACCAACAGACTCAAGGGCACTTACCTTCTGGCCTAACAGTATTCCGCTTTCATCTGTATCAAACCAGCTGTACTGCTTCTGCTTCTCGTGATATACCCTGATATTCTCTTTTGCCTTTCTGATAACATCAAGGAGTGCAGGATCAACCTGTGTATATGCGTAATCAATCTCTTCCTTTGTAACAAGGATATTGCTTTCATCTATATCTGCCTTGTCGAATTTCTTGGTGTATGAGAACAGAGCCTTGTTGCCGTTATCTCTCACATCATCAACTATAGCCTGTACAGTTGCTGCATAATCGCCATAGTTGTTAGGGCTTCTCTTTAAAAGGCTGTTTAACAGATCCTTCTTTGTATCATTGTTTAATTTTACTATTCTCATTTTTGTTCCTCCGATCCTGTACATCAACCCATTTAATAATATGTGTCTTCGACACCAGGTGCTTCCTCCGGCAAAGGGCTGACGTGCCTTTTTTTACATCTGTCTCTATTAATTTATTTTTTGTTCGTTGCTCTGTATCAGATTGTTAAGGTCTGCAAGAAGCTTTCTTATCCTCTGGTTTTCAAGCTTAAGACTTACCTGATTTACTACCATTCTTGCTGAAAGCGGACATATTTCTTCAAGAACAGTAAGCCCGTTCTCCTTTAAGGTGCTTCCTGTCTCCACAATATCAACGATAACCTCTGACAGTCCCACAATAGGTGCAAGCTCCACGGAGCCGTTAAGCTTGATGATCTCTACCGTCTGGTTTTTCCTGTTATTAAAGTAATCCTTTGCTATGACAGGGTATTTGCTGGCAACCCTTATGATTTCATTTTTCTTTAAAAGCTCTCTTGCTGACTCAGGACCGCACACGCACATTCTGCATTTGCCAAAGCCCAGATCCATAACCTCGTAGAGATTTCTTCCCTCTTCAAGGATGGTATCCTTTCCCACAACTCCTATATCCGCTGCACCATACTCCACATATGTAGGTACATCTGTTGCCTTTGAAAGGAAAAATTTAAGCTTCAATTCCTCATTTACAAATATAAGCTTTCTTGTATCCGGATCCTTCATCTCATCACAGGTTATACCTATCTGCTCCAAAAGTGATAATGTTTTCTTGGCAAGTCTTCCCTTAGCCAATGCAAATGTTAAATATCTCATATATATTCCTCTTATTCTTCTTTATTATCTAACATCAGTTATTTTGTGACAGGTCAAAAACCTGTGTTCTGTTGTTTTCCTCTACGAAAATAAGGCTTTCAAAATTCTCCCGTCTGCCGTACTCCACATATTCCTCCAGAGACTTTCTGGTCGACTTTCTTATAAGCTCCACAGATCTTCCATCTGCACGCTTCTTCATGGCAAATGCAATAGCTGCCTCCTGGTTTTCTATTTCATAAAGAACAATGGAGTCGGTACGTTCAACCGGTATCTCTATGTCCTGTCTGTTCATGGCGTTCATAAGCTCGTCAACCTTAAAGGCAAAACCTATGGAAGGTGCGTCCTTGCCAAACTGCTTAAGAAGATTGTTGTATCTTCCACCTGTTACTATGGCGTTACCTGTACCGTAGGTGTAGCCACGGAAGATGATCCCTGTATAGTAATTGTATCCGTCTAACATGGACAGGTCAAAGCCGATATTTGCCTCATAACCGTAATAACTAAGAGCCTTGTATATACGTCTTAACCTTTCACACGCCTGTACAGACATATCATTTGCCACATAAGATATGGCTCTGTCTATCATTTCTTCACCGCCAAACAGTGAATCAAAGGCAAGGAATGCTTCCTTAATGTTATCCGGCACATTTAATTCCTTAAGGTACTCTGAAAGTCCGAAGAAATTCTTGATATTTATATATTCCTTGATCCTTACTGCCGTCTCTTCGCTTATGCCCGACTCTTTTACCAATCCCACGAAGTAATCCATGGAACCTATCTCGATCTGAAAATCCTTTATGCCGATCTCCTTAAAGCAGTCGATAACTGTTGATATGATCTCAGCGTCTGCAGCAGTTGAATCATCATTTATAAGCTCCGCACCTATCTGGGTGGTCTCCTTCAGCTTACCCTGGAGCTTAAGGGTGTTGATGTATGTATTTCCTGTATAACACAATCTCACAGGAAAATCCTCATCCGCATAATACTTTGCCACACATCTTGCAATACTCGGAGTTATATCCGGTCTAAGCACAAGGGTATTGTTATCCCTGTCAAAGAACTTGTACATTTCATTTGAAGGAACAGAGCCCTTGTCTCTGTTAAATATATCGAAAAATTCAAATGTAGGGGTTTCTATATCATGATAACTGTACAGCTTAAGTACATGGTGGAGTTTAGCAAGAAGATTTCTTTTTTTCTCACACTCTGTACCATATGTGTCCCTTACGCCGTCCGGTGTCTGTAATAGTTTGTCCTGCATTTCAATAGTCCTCCTGATTTTTGATCATGTTTAGAAGCTTTACTTTAACAAATTAAAGTGATAATTTGATACTTCAATAAAACGTGTAAATTATATTAGACAAAACTAATTTTGTCAATAGTATTATCTTGATAATAAATCTCGGCTTAAACATTCAAGATAATGGACCATGGCTCCGTTCTTTCCCTTGATGAACCAGTCCTTTGAAAGCTCATCATACCTGAAGTTCTTAGCATGTCCGTCTTTTACCCTGTCCACATAGCCCTTGATCTCACTGTATCTCATATAATAGAACTCATTCCTGTGGGTAAATAATATTATGAGGAACGCAATCCCCTCCTGTTTCTCAAAGTTTTCCATAAATTCAAGCTGGTGATCATGGATATTCTGCAATGAGAACACATCCTTGCTGCATTCCTTTGCGTCAAAGCAAATGGGAACTCCCTGACACACCCCAATATAATCCACTGTGGAATCCTTCTCGAAGTACGCCAGAGTTATCTGGCTGCTTTCCTTATCTATCTTTATGGGGGTTATGGGTGTGGGGATTTTCTGCACAAGAGCAAGTCCCTTTTCCTTATAGTATTCATTTGTATAATTAATAAGCTCCTCCAAGGTAGAACCTCGTAAGCCTCTGGAATTCCAAGTTGCCATTAGAATAAATCCTTACAGATCCTGTTATAATGATCCGGAAAATCTGCCTTGATGGTTTTGCCGGACATGTATGACAGTTCATTTTTAATATCTCCGAACACATACTCGCCACATATGAGAAGCTGATTTTTTAGTCCGTATCTGTCAGCGAAATATCTGTTTACCCTTTTGTCACCATATTTTCTGTCGCCTATAAGAGGATATCCAAGGTGTTTAAGCTGGGCTCTTATCTGATGGGACTTACCTGTTATAAGCTCCACCTTCACCAGAGTATAGCTTCTGTTACATGCCACCGGGGTAAATATTGAATGTATGTACTCACTTCCCGGAGTCTTATCACGGGAAACTACAGCCTTGTTGTTTTTCCTGTCTTTGGTTATATATGCACTGCTATCTATTGTTTTTCCGATTTTCCCCGATACTATGGTGTAGTAAAATTTATGAAGAGTCCTATCCTTTATTATCTCTGAAAGGCACCTGCTTCCCATAAGGGATATGCCGGCGGTTATAAGCCCTTCGGTATTCCTGTCAAGCCTGTTGCACACAGAGGGCTTAAAGGTTTCAAGACTTTTTAAAGTTATGATATTGTTATCCAGAAGAAAATCTATGATAGCCTCGTTTATGGAGTAGTCGCCATTGTCTGCCTTCTGGGACAGCACCCCTGCAGGCTTGTAGGCAATAAGGATGTTGTCATCCTTATATACAACATCAAATTTGATCTTCCTGTCCCTGCCGCCATATGCTTCGGCTGATGGAGCATTGCCGCCGTCTCCGGAGTCTTTACGCCTGTCTGTATCTGATACTGCCGTACTCTCGTATCCGGCGTTTTTTCTGAATTTGCTGATGGTTTCATCACTTAAGAAGATCTTAACAACGTCTCCGTCCTTAAGGATTTCCCTGCCGTCAGCCTTTCCTCCGTTTAATTTTATATTCTTTTTTCTGAGCATTTTGTAGATAAAGCTGTCGGGGGCTGTATTAAGATATGTGGAAAGCAGCTTGCTTAAACGCTTGCCTGCTTCATTTGCCGATACGATTATTTCCTGCATTTATAATCCAAGCTCCAGTATTTTCTTCTTTACTCGTCCGTCCTTATTGACGAAGTCCTCATGAACGTTCCTGACACCACATGCCTTTTTGATAAAATCCTCAAGGTCTGTGGTTACAACCGCAAGATAAGGCTTAGGTGTCTGTTCAAACACCTTGTCTATAGCTTTCTTTAATTCGTTCTTATCCTTTATCTTCGAATTAAAGCTGCCGTTATAGTAGAATATCATCCTGCCATCCCTTACAAGCACAACAGGAAAATATATCATTCCCTCATATCTGCTGATACTCACGTCATATAAAAGATCTCTCCTTATATCCTCAGGAATCTCAGTCTCAGTCCTTTTATACTCCTCCTCTGTAAGCCAGTGGAACTTACCACAGAGGATAAGGGCAACCACCTGCTTTGAAAATGGAAGAGCCGTAAGTATCGGTACTATGATCATTACTGTCTTTGTTGTGCCAAAAAGAAAAAGGGACAAAGCAACACCGGCAACTATTATGATACCGGTGCTTATTATGCTTATGATGACTTTCTTCTTATGTCTTTTAAGATATCCGTATTGTCCTCTGTCCATTAAAAGCTCCTTGTCTAGTTAAAAAACTTGAGTATGACTGATGTAGGTATCACTGATGTAAGACCTCTGAAAGCATTCATGGCTACGCCGTATACCGACATTTCCTTACCGTGATATGCGTCTGTAAGGGCTTTTCTTACTACGTCTTCAGGTTTAACAAGAAAATACTTCTTAACTGGTATCATCTGGGCGTACACCTGCGCCCTGTCGAAGAATTCCGTATCTACAGGTCCCGGGCATACCGCTGTAACCGTTACTCCCATTCCTGCCATTTCCTGATTTAAGGCCCTTGAGAAGCTTAATACCAGTGACTTTGTTGCTGCATACACTGCAAATGAAGGCTGCGGCATAAATGCTGCCGATGAAGCCATGTTTATGATATTTGACGGATATGTCATATATGGCAGTGAGATATGGGTCATTGCAATTAAGGCACGGCAGTTAAGGTCTACCATATCAACAGAGTCCTCATAACTTATCTTGTCCACATGTCCCATAACTCCGAAGCCTGCTGCATTAACAAGAACTCTTATGCCTGCGTGCTGTCTTTCAAGAAGCTTCTTGTAGAAATCAATATCACTCTGCTTACTGAGATCAAGAGTAAGTACTCTTACGGTCTTATCGCTTATTTCCTTTATCTCCTTTTTAAGATTATCAAGTCTGTCTGTTCTTCTGGCTATGATCCATATCTCCTGGACAGTCTTGTAATGTCTGGCAATCTGTAATGCAAATTCTCTTCCAAGTCCTGAGGAAGCGCCTGTTATCACCGCTATCTTTTTCATATCTACATCATCCTCCATCCTGTTAAGTATTTATTCTTCAAGGTTCCCTTATTATTCTTAGCCCATCCCAAAGGATATCCGTCTACACAGACCAGAGTGTAACCGTTTCTTAGAGTATTATCATCCTCTGCTTCTATTGTTTCACCTTTAAGATATTTTATAACCCTGTTATCATCAGCAGTCATGCTGTATACATTGTCAAATTCATCAGCCCTTAGGAACATTGCAAGGGACTGGCTCGGTTCAAATCTGTTCTTCTTTATCTCTCCTAAGAAGAGTCCGTTCCTTAAGAGCCTTAAGCCCTTAACATCCGGCATATCCTCACATATATAGAATAACCTTCCGGATTTCTCCTCTATCCTTCCTGTATCAAATCTGTCTGATTTTATCTTACTGAAGAACTCTTCTGTTACCGTGTCCATTCTGTAAGGCTTAAAAGCATACTCACCGGAGGCATCACAATGGCACATATCAGGATCAGTCTCCTTTTTTATGAGGGCTACGAAATGTCCTTCACCTCTGATCTTATGAGGCCACAGTCTGGCACATTTTGTAAGCTCCTTATTTCCTGTATTGCCCCATTCCGGGTGTCCGTCATCAAAGCCATCAACCTTTGGCACATCTATAAGTCTTAAGCTCGGATCAAGCCCCAACAGATATTCCACCGACTGTTCGTTTTCCATAGGGGAAAATGTACATGTGGAATAAAGCATGGTTCCTCCCGGCTTTAACATCTTCACAACCTCATTTAATATGCCTCTCTGAAGCCCTGCAAAAAGCTCCACACCGTTGTTCTCCCAGGCGGTCACCATGGACTGGGATTTTCTGAACATTCCCTCACCGGAGCAGGGAGCATCCACCAGGATCTTGTCGAAGGTATTACAGAACCTTTCAGACAGCTTATTAGGAGGTTCGCTTACAACAGACATATTTCCTGTTCCGAATAATTCAAGGTTCTTAAGAAGAGCCTTGGCTCTTGAATTACTTATATCATTTGATATGAGAACCCCTGTATTACCAAGCTTCGCCGCCAGTTCTGTGGACTTTCCTCCCGGAGCTGCACATATGTCAAGAACGGTATCTCCCGGCTTAATATCAAGAACACTTGCCGGAGTCATGGCACTTGGTTCCTGGATGTAATAAAGTCCGGCATAGTAATAAGGGTGCTTTGACGGAACATACTTCCTGTCATCATAATAGAAACCGTTGTCTGTCCATGGGATACTCTCTAATTCAAAGGGAGATATCTTAAGAAAATCCTCTACGGATATCTTAGCCGTATTTACCCTTATACCATGGTTCATGCCCTTATCCAGGCAGCCTATATAATCCTCGTATTCATCTTTTAACTGTTCTTTTATTCTGTCTTTAAAGCTTTCAGGTAATATCATTATCTCTGTATTATCTCCTTGGGGCAAATGTTATCCTGCTGTTCTTAAATGCTCTGTGCCTTGTATTCCTCTGCCATGATATCAAGCTGCTTTGAGAAGTTCGTGAGAAGCTCCAGATCATCCTTCTCATAAATCTGATAGAACTCATCCTGTATCTTGGCTATCTCTCTCTGATTTCCTACCTTATAAAGGTTCTGTATATCATTTAAAATATCCGCTACAATATTTGCCTTAATGTTAAAGGAGTTCTGGGCGTCTATTATCTCATCTCTTACCTGGCTCATCTCATGGTCAAGGGCTACCGTGGCATTGGCTGCATTTAAGAGTTTGCCCCTGACATGATCAGGAATATTCTTTTTGTATTTGTACTGCAGTGAATGTTCGATAGTTGCCCAGAAATTCATGGCAAGTGTCCTTATCTGTATCTCTGCCTGTATGGTCTTGTTTCCATGAATGGTATTGACCTTGTAATTGATTATCATGTGGTAGCTTCTGTAGCCGCTTGCTTTGAAGTTTGATATATAATCCTTCTCCTCGCGGACCTCCATGTCCTCTCTGGATCTTATGATCTCCACCACCTTGTAGATATCCTCCACGAACTGGCACATTATACGGATACCTGCAATGTCGTCCATTTCCTCAACAATCTGATCCATAGGGATGTTCTTCTTCTGGAGCTTGTCAAGGATACTGGATATGGTCTTTACTCTTCCGGTAACTGCTTCTATAGGTGAATACATGCTGGCATTCTTATAGTCAGCTATTATGTGGTTGAATTTAATCAGCAGCTCGTCGACTGCCTGTGAATATGGCGCAAGTATCTCACGCCAAAGCTGTATTTCCATGATTACTACTCTCCTTCTGTAACATCAGTATTTCCCTTGTCGTGACTGGCTCTGGTGTAAAGAAAATCATATTCCTTCTGTGCCTGCTCATTGTCCGGGTACTGGGTAAGCAGATCTGACACAAGCCCGAAGGCTTCATCATAATTGCTCATGGCCTCATAATATGCTATCTCAAGCAATCTGAGATTTAAATTGTAAGTCTTGTCACTGGTAAGACCTGTCTGTATATATCCGTATGCCTGATCAAGATCTCCTGTCTTAAGATAGTATGCGGCAAGCTGGGTATACAGGTATGAATTATATCCGTACTCAGCTATGTATTTGTCATAGCATTCAAGCATTTTGTCATACTGCTCTGTCTCTGCATAACAGGTTCCGGCATACACATACATGGTGGTATATCCTGCTTCAGCAGCTTTCATGAAGAGGTCAACAGTTCCTGCGTAATTGCCCTTGTTGAAGTCGCTAAGTGCCTGGGACATGTTCTTAAGTATCTCAGTCTGTTCCTTATCCGCCTTCTTATACAGCTCAACCCTTTTGTATTCGTCAACGGCGTCGGTATATCTCTGCTGCTGGAGACATATATCTGCAATATACATGTGTATGTTCATATCTGTCTTCTTGGAGAATAACTGCTTCTCGTCCAGAGCGTCGTTGAAATACTCCAAGGCTGTGGCATAGTCTCCCTTGTTGTAATATTCTGTTCCCTGTTTATAGTACTCATCCTTGTGAGAAAGTATCTGTGAACCCAGTATTATAAGAAGTCCTATGGCAGCTATGACCAGCACTGCAAATAATACTATCTTCTTTATATCATATCTGTTCTTTTTACGTCTTCTTCTGTATCTGTCATATCGTCTTCTTCTGGACATGAGGTGATCTCCTTAAATAAAATAATATCCAAACAGTCTGTCGGATAAATCTCCGGCAAACCATTTGGATAAAATTATATCATAGATTTATTTGTTTTAAAAGTATTGTTATAAACGATTAGTAATGATTAGTGGTGGAATAATCTTATTCCTGTAAATACCATTGCCATGTTGTATTTATTCGCACATTCGATCACAAGATCATCTCTTACAGATCCGCCCGGCTGTGCAATATACTTAACACCACTCTTGTGGGCTCTCTCGATGTTATCTGAGAATGGGAAGAATGCGTCTGAACCAAGAGTTACATCAGTATTCCCCGCAAGCCATGCCTTCTTCTCCTCCCTTGTGAATACCGGTGGCTTAACCTTGAAGATGTTCTGCCACTCGCCCTCACGGAGCACGTCCTCATACTCATCACCGATATATACATCTATGGCATTATCCCTGTTGGCTCTTCCGAGACCATCAACAAACTGGAGAGAAAGAACCTGTGGTGACTGTCTGAGATACCAGTTGTCAGCCTTCTGTCCTGCAAGCCTTGTACAGTGGATCCTGCTCTGCTGACCTGCACCGATACCGATTGCCTGTCCACCCTTTACATAGCATACTGAATTTGACTGGGTATACTTAAGGGTTATAAGTGATATCTTAAGGTCAATAAGTGCCTCCTCAGGAATATCCTTGTTCTCTGTAACGATATTTGAAAGAAGATCTCCGTTGATATCAAGCTCGTTTCTTCCCTGCTCGAAGCTCACACCGTAAACCTGCTTTGTCTCAAGCTCTGCAGGAACATAGTTCTCATCTATCTGGATGATGTTGTAGTTTTCCTTCTTCTTAGCCATGAGAAGCTCCATAGCCTCATCTGTGTAGCCCGGAGCGATAACACCGTCTGATACTTCTCTCTTAATAAGTCTTGCTGTATCTGCGTCACACACATCTGAAAGTGCAATAAAATCTCCAAATGATGACATTCTGTCAGCACCTCTTGCCCTTGCATAGGCACATGCCAGTGGTGAAAGCTCACCAAGATCATCAACCCAGTATATCTTGGCAAGAGTGTCTGTAAGTGGAAGTCCTACTGCCGCACCTGCCGGTGATACATGCTTGAAGGATGTTGCTGCAGGAAGCCCTGTAGCTGCCTTAAGCTCCTTAACAAGCTGCCAGCCGTTAAATGCGTCAAGGAAATTGATATATCCGGGCTTGCCGTTTAATACTGTTACAGGAAGATCGCTTCCGTCAGCCATGTATATTCTTGATGGCTTCTGATTAGGGTTACATCCGTATTTTAACTGAATTTCGTTCATGTCTTTTCTCCTTTACTTATGGCTTTTTATATGCCACCTGTCACTATATTTGTATTTTTTATTTATACTTTTTGTCTGTTATTAATCTTTACTTGTTCTTGTTTACGATCTTTGTCTCGTACTCGCCGGTTTCGATATCAATAAATCTTACAAAAAGTGAAACCTTGTTGTCCTGGTTGAGGTTGTTCCACACCATGTCTGTGAACTGGTCGATATCTCCGTCGATCTCCACCAGCTTAGGTTCACCCTCGAAGCTTGGAAGTGGATTTCCATCATGCATATATGTATGGATGAAATGTCCCTCACCTGCCACAGGATTTTCATAGGCAAATGTATATCTGTTACAAGCTTCAGGATTTCCGTTATTGCTCTTTAAGATAGACATTGCATAGTTGTATGTTCCGTTTTCAATATGCATAACACCTGATATTCTAGGGGTGTAATTTGGTCCGTCCGGCTCAAACTCTCTTGATCTTAGGGACTGCTCAAAGGTAAGCTGCTTGTCCATTCCCTCATAAATCGTATCTGTCTGATCACCGTTTGTAACTATTGTCTTGTTGCCAAGAACTCTTACAGGTGCGTAGATGATGAGACTTGGATCCTCAAGCTTTGAAGGATCAAATGCCTCTGTTCTGATACCCTCTCCCTCTGTTACAAATACTCTGTTTCTGCTGTTGCTGCTTCTTCCCATAATGAAGTAAGCTGTTACTGCTTTCTTTCCGTCCTTGGTCTTTCCGATAACGATTCCTCTTCCCGGATACGCATTTGAGCTAAGCTCCTTTGCCAGTGATAACATTTCCATAATCTTTCTGCCTCCTTGGATTGGTATATGATAAGTTAATCTTGTACTTGTGATCATCATGGGCTTTAAAAACGATGTCACGGACATCATTACAAAAAGTGGAGCAGCAACCATTAGAAATTGCCTGTTTGGTATCGCCACCTCATATTCATTCGGCGGCATTTCGTCAGCACCATTCTAAATGTGTCTTCGACACTTGGTGCTTCCTACGGCAAGGGTTGCTGCAGCGTAACGATGTCAAGGACATCATTACAATACAAAAAAAGCCAACGGTCTGAGCACACAAATACGCACATAAAAATATTTGTCTGCCCAGGCGGTCGGCTCTTGTTATGGCACACTCCCTATAGGTATATCCTATCAGCCCTGAGACTGTCTCCGCCAGTCGTGTACCGAACTGGTTTCATAATATAATATATCGAAAATTATTGCAAGGATAATTTCTTTCCCATCACCATAAAACTCGCAAAGGGTGTTTTATCTGCTGATTAGCAATCGTCAAATGCAATCGTGCAAGCATGTTGAACTTGATTCGTTGCCATAACATAAAAGAAGTGCGCCATCTGTTACAATGACGCACTCCTTTTGTTATTAAACCACACAATTTGATATTTAGAGACTGTGACTGCATCCGCCATGACACTTGGAACAGTCGCCACCACATATGTGTCTGCCCTTTTTCCTATCCTTCACCATTCCCTTCACTATGAAGAATACTATAAGAAGGACTATAGCTGCCACGATTATTGTACCTATATACTCTGACATGAGTCACCACTCCTTTATAAAACTCTATAGATTATGCGTTAAGAAATTCCTTACTTGTCTTAACCTTCTTGTTTGGATCCGGACGGAACAGTAAGAAGAAGAATAAGACGATCAGAAGGATTGCTACTACTGACCAGATTCCGAATGTGCAGGCACCTGTAAAGAGACCTGCGATTCTGAATACAACAAGTGAAACAAGGTAAGCAAAACCACACTGGTATCCGATTGCGAACCAGAACCACTTTGCGCTGTTCATCTCTCTCTTAATGGCACCCATAGCTGCGAAACATGGTGCACAGAGAAGGTTGAATACAAGGAATGCAAATCCACTTGCGGTTGTGAACGCACCGGCAAGTGCCTGATATACAGTGCCGTCACCGCCACCGTAGAGGATACCCATTGTACCAACGATATTCTCCTTAGCAACAAGACCTGTGATAGAAGCAACAGTTGCCTGCCAGTTACCAAATCCCTGAGGAATGAATATCCATGCGATACCCTTACCGATTGTTGCAAGGATACTGTAATCGATCTCGCTTTCTTCAAGCATACGGAATGTTCCGTCTACAACACCGAAGTATGTTGTGAACCATACAGCGATAGTTGAAAGTGTAATAATTGTACCAGCTTTTTTAATAAATGACCAGCCACGCTCCCACATACTTCTTAATACAGAACCTATTGTAGGAATGTGGTATGGAGGAAGCTCCATAACGAATGGTGACGGATCTCCGGCAAACATTTTTGTCTTCTTAAGCATGATACCTGAACAGATGATTGCTGCGATACCAATGAAGTATGCGCTTGTAGCAACTAATGATGAACCACCGAATATAGCACCTGCGATCATGGCTATGAACGGAACCTTAGCACCGCAAGGGATAAATGTTGTTGTAATGATTGTCATACGACGATCTTTTTCGTTTTCTATTGTACGTGAAGCCATGATACCTGGAACACCACAACCTGTACCTACGAGCATAGGTATGAAGGACTTACCTGAAAGTCCGAACTTTCTGAATACACGGTCCATGATGAAAGCGATACGTGCCATGTAACCACAGTACTCAAGGATTGCAAGTAAGATGAACAATACAAGCATCTGAGGAACGAAACCAAGTACGGCACCGACACCGGCTACAATACCGTCGATGATAAGACCATGGAGCCAGTCAGCACAGTTAAGCTTGTCAAGACCTGCTGAAATAAGATCAGGTATAGATGGAACGAACACGCCGTAATCAGCAGGATCGATCTCAGCCATTTCTGTATTGTTTAAGTACTTAACTGCATCTTCATATGTCATTGCGTTAGTTGTTTCTTCATCAGCTCCTGATGGAATCTCTGAATAGTATACGTCAATATCGTATGTATCAAGAGTTTCCTCATCTTCCATCTCGTACTTAACACTTGCTTCTGTGTTAGTATTTGCTTCGATGGCTGCCTTTGTTGCGTCTACATCAACAGCGTCTTCATCATCTGTTACAAGAACACCATAAGCGTCAAGGGCATTAATGGCTGCGTCATAGTCTCCGCTCGCTTCTTCATAATCTGAGGTTCCGATTCCGAAAAGATGGAAACCATCACCGAAGAGGTTATCATTTGTCCAGTCTGTGCACCATGCACCTACTGTTGACATTGCTATGTAATAAACTAACCACATTACAAGTACGAATATCGGGAGAGCAAGGATACGGTTTGTAACAACCTTGTCTATCTTATCTGAAACTGTAAGCTTCTGACCATTTGAAGCCTTCTTAAGGCATTTATCGATTATTGATGTAATGTATGAGTATCTTTCGTTTGTAATGATACTCTCTGTATCGTCGTCAAACTCATCCTCAAGCTGTTTGATCTCTGCTGAACAATCAGGAGCATTCTTCATCTGCTCGATGATCTTGCTATCCTTCTCAATAAGCTTGATAGCGAAGAATCTCTTCTTGTTCTCTTCTATATCTAACTTAGCTGATACGCTGTCGATGGCAGTCTCAACCTTGTCATCAAACTTGTGAACGATCTTGTTTGCAGCCTTTGCCTTTGCAGCAGCTACAGCCTTTTCCTTAACCTCATTGATACCTGTTCCCTTAAGAGCTGAGATCTCAACAACCTCACATCCAAGAGATTCCTTAAGGTTTTTGATGTTGATGGAGTCACCGTTCTTCTTAACAAGATCCATCATGTTGACAGCCATTACAACCGGGATCCCCAGCTCAATAAGCTGTGTTGAAAGGTAAAGGTTTCTCTCTATATTTGTACCATCAATTATGTTGATGATGGCGTCAGGATATTCCTGAATAAGATAATTTCTTGCAACTACTTCCTCAAGAGTATATGGAGAAAGTGAGTAGATACCCGGAAGATCTGTGATGGTTACATCTTTATTGCCCTTAAGCTTACCTTCCTTCTTCTCAACTGTAACACCTGGCCAGTTACCTACGTACTGGTTAGCGCCAGTTAAAGCATTGAATAATGTTGTTTTACCGCAGTTAGGATTTCCTGCAAGTGCAATCTTTAATGACATTGTTTACCTTCTTTCCTATATATGTTTATCTTACTTTGAAGAGACCTGTTATCTGGTAATATATATGCTGCATTAGTCTCTTCTATCACCTGTTAGAGTTTACTAACGTATGAACAAAAAAATAAGCGATTACTGAACCTCTATGATCTCAGCATCAGCCTTACGTATTGATAACTCATATCCTCTTACGGTAACCTCTACAGGATCGCCGAGAGGTGCCACCTTACGTACATAGATCTCTACGCCTTTAGTGATACCCATGTCCATGATTCTTCTTCTGACAGGTCCTTCACCGGACAGCTTGACAACCTTTACTGTCTGACCAACAGAAACATCCCTTAAAGTCATTATCTTTCCTCCATTCATCATTATGAAACCATGATCTTATTTGCCATTTCTTTTCCTATGGCAACACGAGAATCCTTAATATTTACTATTAAGTTACCTGCTATCACAGATATAACTGTAACCGGGCTTCCAACAACAAAACCTAGCTTCTCAAGGAACAGTCTCGTTTCTTCTTTTCCGCCAACTTTTTGTATTACATTTACTTCACCGCTTTTAGCCATTGATAAAGGCATCATAAGTCACGCTCCTTATTTTTTTCTCGTGGTTAGTATAGTCTAACATTTATTAGAAGTCAATAATATTTTGATAACTTTTTTCGTGTTTGTTGATAATTAATTATCAATAGCGTTATACCCTTTCCGTGTGAAAATAAAGATTTGAAGACTTTTTAACAGTATGCTATAATGAACCCTGTATATTGGGTGTATTGATAAATTTATCAATATTATTTATTTGTGCATAGCACAGAAAGAGGCATGTATGTTAATAACCAACGAATCAGTAGAGAATTATCTCGAGACCATATTAAGACTGAGCGAAAAGCTTCCGGTGGTACGTTCTGTAGATATTGCGGAGGAATTAGGATATAAGAAGTCAAGTATAAGCGTTGCCATGAAGAACCTTAAAAACCAGGAATACATCACCGTATCCGACAGAGGATATATTCAGCTTACGGAATCCGGCATGGGGATTGCAAGAAAGATATATGAAAGGCATGATGTCATATCTACATGGCTTGTTACTCTTGGTGTAGATCCACAGGTTGCATCCGATGATGCATGCAAGCTTGAGCATGTATTAAGCGATCAGACCTTTAATGCCCTTAAGGACCATATAAATGGGTTAAGATAATATTATAAGATCCCGTAACCTACATATATATTTGGATAATTTTTAAAAATATCAAGCTGCTCTGCCGTTTCGGTGAGGGCAGCTTTTACTTTTTCTCCATACATAAATCTGTCATTATTATTTACAATCCCCCACTCCATAAGGCTTCCGGCTATACCGCTTACATAGGGCACTGCCATAGATGTTCCCGAAGCATATACATACCTGTTACCGGGGTATGCTGTGTATATATCCACTCCCGGTGCAGCAATATCCGGCTTAACCCTGTTATCTGTTGTGTAGCCCCTGCCTGAAAATCCGGCAATATCCATAAGCGTGCTGTCATAGGCGCCAACTGTTATTATGCTGTTTCCTGTTCCCGGTATGGTGAGGGTAGACGCTGTGACGGGATATGAAAATCTCACATCACTACTTATCGGAAGATATGCATTGTAGCTCCCTGCCACAGCCTGTCTTGGAATCAGGACTATCCGCCATACTCCCTCATATATATAAGTATTGCTGTTAAAGCCTATATATATTTCCTTAAGGGTATTTACCGGTGTAGGTTCAAACATTATGCCGTCAATGACCGTATCTCCGTAGTATGCCCTTGTACTTCTCTGATACTCTGTCATATTCATTACAATGCTTCCTCCCGGAGACATAACACCCACATCAAATATATCAACGGGATTATACCATATAGACACATTAAAGCTTCTGCTGTAATTATATACTGCAATATCTATAAATTCATCTTCAGACATACCCACATCTCCCGATGTATGAAGTCCTGACAGGGCATAATTTCCGCTCCCGCCTATTATAGTTACTGTTGTAAGTCCTGAAACGCTGTCTATATATTCCTCAGCCATGGATTTTCCGTTGTGAGCTCCGTAATTATTTCCATAGCTTAAATTTATGACCAGAGGAACCATTTCCTCCAGTGCTCTCCGCATACAGAAGTCAATTCCCATTATAAGATCTATGATATTTGACTCACCGTTTCTGGTATTAAGCTTAACCGCCCATATACCTGCCCGATTAAGTCTCCCTGTGGTATTACCGCAGCATATTCCGGCAACCTCCGTTCCATGCCCCGACCGATCTCTTGACAAATATTCGTAATTATCTAAAGAAGTCTGGAGCTCATCCAATTCATAAACTGCCCCGATACCGTATTCATTTATCCGGTTCTGATCGTAAATTGCACTCTGGTCCCATAGAACCTCAACCCTTGTAATGCCATCCGTAAGGAATTGTTCATGTCCGTAATCAATGCCTGAATCTATAAATGCAACCTTCACTCCCTCTCCCCTTAAGGCTGTTCCATAATAAGCAGGTGTCCGTGATATGTCCGTTCTGCTCTCCGACCTGCTTCCAATCTGCACGGGTCTGTTTGCTTCCATATATATTATCCGGGAATCTCCGCTACATTCCATCACCCTGTCCCTGTATATGTACATAACGGCATAGTTATTTAATAATTTTATCAGCCTGTTGCACATACCCGGAACCATATCATCTATATCACCCACATACTTGACAAACAAAACAACCTCTTCGGTTCCATCTTCGTTATTGATATCTATGTATAATTCCGGATCTAACTTGTTGTCCATATTTCTCTCCATATTCTTAATGTATATATATATATGTTCTAATTATTTGCAAATATGTCGTAAGTTGTATGAATATATTAGCGAATATATTCAATTTTACAACTTTTCCACATTATCCACATATTTATACACATTTTCAGAAGTAAAGCAACGATTTTTGTCATAATATCCATGAGTTATCCACTATGCACAATTCCATTTGTCTAACATTATCGAAATTCATTTTTTTCAAAGTACATAAACTGACCAATTATTCACGGCATATTAAATATAATTCTCTTTGCAATAAAGAAAGCAGGTATTTATATGGAGAACATTATTGAACTGTTGATCGGATTCAGGGATAAAGCTGTTGTCACCAGAGGTTTTCTTGATACAGGGAATAATCTTTATGACAGAGTCACAGGTAAACCAATAGTAGTTGCTGCTCCGGATATCATTAAAAAACTTTATAGCAAAACATATGGCAGTATATTGAGTTTTTATTTCAACGGCTCTACCGGGGAAATAAAAGATCTTGATAATTTCCAGAACAGGATACACATGATAAGCTATTCAACCATTTCCAGAAAGGATAATGTAATGCCGGCATTTGATTGCGACTTTTTCTTTCTCGGGTCAAAGCTCATAAAGGCAAAGCCTTTGATCGGCATGAGTATGGTAGCTTTCGGAAATGAACAAAAAAGCTACTCTGTGCTGTTGCATAACAGTTTCAGCCTGTACTGACCGGCTGACGTTTAATAAAGAAAGCGTAAAATAACACAAAAATGGCGCAAACCGTGCCAATAAAAAGAGGTGCTAGAAATGATAAATACAATTAAAACCGAGGATTTCAGATACTCTGTTATGAAAAATATACGGGGAGGAAGAAACACTGAGGAAAATGAAATACATTACATAGGTGGTTCCGAGATCCTTCCTGCACCACTGTCCCAGAAGGAAGAAAGTACCGTGGTGATAGATCTTCTTAATAATAACAGCATAGACGCAAGGAAGACTCTTATTGAGCGTAACCTGCGTCTGGTAGTATACATAGCAAAAAAATTCGACAATACCGGCGTTGGTACCGAGGATCTCATATCCATAGGAACCATCGGACTTATAAAGGCAATAAACACCTTCAAATATGACAAGAACATAAAGCTTGCCACCTATGCCTCCAGGTGTATTGAAAATGAGATCCTTATGTATCTCAGACGCAATAACAAGACCAGACTGGAAATATCCATAGATGAACCTTTAAATGTGGACTGGGACGGAAATGAACTCCTTCTGTCTGACATCCTTGGTACCGACGATGATGTTGTCTACAAAAATCTCGAGACGGAAATGGATAAGAATCTTCTTGAAATAGCTGTTTCAAAATTATGTGAAAGAGAAAGAACTATAATCGAGCTGCGATACGGTATCCACACAATAAATGGCATAGAAAAAACCCAGAAGGAAGTTGCGGATATGTTGGGAATATCACAGTCCTACATTTCCCGTCTGGAAAAGAAGATCATCAAAAAGCTTAAGAAAGAAATAATTAAATTATCCTGATACTTTTTTAGTGGTGATAGTTGGCAAGCCTTCTCTTGGTATCATCTACAAGATTTCTGTATCTTTCATAATACTTTCCCTTGAGTTCACCGCTTGCCGCCATCTCCGTCACCTGCCTGTCTAACTCCTTAAGGGCATCGTGGGCAAGATCCTTATAATTATTCTCAAGATTTACATTCATTTCATTTATGAGTGAATCAAGCTTCTTTTTTGTTTTTCTGTTTAACATATATACTCCTCTCTGTTGATTTTCAATGTTGACACCTTATCCTGTCTTATGTTAATATAACAAAGGTTTCAAAACTAAGCCGGCGTGTCGGAATTGGCAGACGAGGCAGACTCAAAATCTGTTGGCGGCAACGTCGTGCGGGTTCAAGTCCCGCCGCCGGCATTATATACAGCTGTGTCGTCATGGCAGTTGATAATAAATTAATTTTACAACCTTGCAGATGTGCAAGGTTTTTTTGTTAAGGCAACAAGTTAAATGCAATATGCAATTAATTACTTATCTTTTTCGCCACAACCACATATCTTCCGTCGTTCACATGGTATGAACAGGTGGAAAGGGTTATGAGCTTATCTCCATAATTTGCAGTTGAGTCAAAATCATATGTACAGCAGGATCTGATATACTGTATAAATTCATTAAACTCCTCTTCGTCCGCGGCGTTGTGGAAATCGTAATAGTGATAATGTTCCGTGTCTCCCTTCTCATATACCTGGGTTTTAAAGGCTGCTATGACCTCATAGGTTCCGGTGTCCTCAAGGGTATCAAAACTTATGTATTTATGATCCCGGTAGAAGCTTTCATCCCTGTACAAGGTCAGTTGATGGAACATGGTGCCACTCTTCATATTATGTCCATATATGATGATATTATCCGATATATCATCACCTGTAGGTATGCAGAGATTATCTATGAAGAGACATCCCGCATAGCTGTACTCCCTGTCAAAATTCTTATGAAGATAATACTCCCTTTCGTCAGGGGTGTACATTACCGGATAATCTATATCAGTTCCATCTATCTTAAGCCAGCCCATAAAGTCCGTATTCGCTTTATAAAGCTTCTGATACTTTATGAGCACATCTCTTCCGTCTATATCCACAAGATCTGTTCTTTTTGTGTTCTCACTACCATTTTCTGCATTTGAACTATCTCCCGCTTCTATATTTCCAACCCGGTCGTCGGGAACCTCAACTATCATATTTCTGAGATCATCAAACCTTGCCTCAGTCTTCCTGCTCTTATAGTAATAGTTTATAATATATGCACCTGCAGAAACTGTGATCAGTGCAAATACTGCAATAAGGATATTAAGCACTATCTGACGCTTCTTACTGCCTTTTGCAGCCTTATCCTCATTACCGGTCACACGGCTTTCATGATGGTTTTCGTTTTTATCTATCATGTTTCTGCATTCAAAGTCAGTCACATTTTTATTTTTATCTTTATTATTATTTGTATTCTCCATGTTCGGTGTCTTCTTTACAATATTTTTTCATCGAGCAGCAACAATTAAAATTGCCTGTTTGGCATCACCATTCTAAATGTGTCTTCGACACTTGGTGCTTCCTCCGGCAAGGGGCTGCTGCAGCATAACGATGTCATAGACATCATTATATAACTTAAAGAAAAAGGCCTCTGCAAATGAATGCAGAAGCCCTCTCTTAGGATCTCTCACGATCTTATTGATCTCAATAATACTTCTTATTTCCCCACAAACCAGCTTTCTTAAGTTCCACATACTCTGAGTATGCCTGCTCGAGAATCTGTTTTTCATTTGGAAATTTCAGAAGGTGGTAGGCTTCATGATATTTATAGTATCCGGAGTCCACAAAATATTCCTCTCTCTGAGGCTTGCTGTAATAGCTGTCAGCCATCATGAGAAACCAGTGTACATCCTTATTTACTACATCAAAAGCAGTATTAAACGTATAATTGCTCTTACCTACATACTTAATAATAGATGCGCTTACACCTGTCTCCTCTTTTACTTCTCTAAGTGCAGTTTCATTATGTTCTTCACCTTTTTCAACTGTACCTTTGGGGAGAACCCATCCTTCATATTTGTTTTTGTAGTTTTTGTAAAGTAATAATACTTTTCCCCTGAAGATTACCACACCTCCACAGCTTGTTGCCTCTATCATCGCAAAACCTCCGTTTTCTGGTGTGACCTAATTGGGATAAGTATAACATATACTTACCTGGTTGGCAATCCTAGTCAGCCACATTGTTGTAATAGCAGTCAAATATCTGTCTGGCGATATATGACGCAGAAGCTCCGGTATTGCTGGCATTTTCCACAATAACACATACCACTATGTCAGGATCATCCTTATCTGCAAATCCCACAAACCATGAGTGTGAATCATTATTTGCATTAAACTCGGCAGTACCGGTCTTTCCTATTATCTTGTAGGATGAGCCGTAGAAATAGTCAGCCGCAGTACCATACTCTGACACTCCGCTCAAAAGCCCGATCATCCTTGACGCTTCTGTAGGGGATATTATCTTACCGTAGGAATCCGGCTTAAAGGTCTTCACTACCGCTCCGTCACAATTCTCTATCCTGTCTATCATGTACGGCTTCATCATAACTCCGCCATTTGCAATGGTACTCATGATAAGGGCGTTGTGAAGAGGTGTTATAAGGGTATTTCCCTGTCCTATGGCAGTCTGAGGTGCCAATGACTTATCACTCTTGCCATCAAGCTCAAAGACCGACTTGTTATAGTATCCGCTGTATGGCAGGGACTTGTTAAAGAGGAAATCCTCGCACAGAGTCCTGAACTTGCCCATGTCTATCGATATTCCAATATTTGAAAATGACGTATTACATGAATATGCCAGTGAATCCTTAAGGTCTACCGTACCATGAACTTTATAGTGGTAACAGTGGATAGGTACTCCTGCAAATGTACCCTCGCCGGTACATTCATATGAATAATTCTCATAATCAGGATTTTCCCTGGTATACTCCAGTGCCGTAAGCACCTTAAATGTAGATCCCGGAGGATAAAGCCCCTGGGTAACCCTGTTTACAAGGTATGAGCCACCTGTGGTCTGGCTGTCTGCAATGACATTCTCAATATCGTTAGGATCATAATCAGGCTTTGATACCATGGCAAGAATCTTGCCGGTATCCGGCTCTATAACAACAACAGCACCATCATTGTAGCCAAGAGCGTCATAGGCTGTTGTCTGTAGGTCGTAATTAAGAGTTGACACCACATTATTTCCCTTGTTTTTCTCATTCTTAAGGGCGTGGTATATCTGCTTTACAATATTCTCATTGGAGGTAAGAAGATAATAAGTGGAATTCATCTCCAGTCCTGCCTGTCCGTTGCTGTCGTATCCCACAGCATGGACGAACTTGTTGGCATATGGGTAATATCTGTATTCATTACCATTATCATCTGTCTTAGTCTCCGCAAGAACTACACCATCACTTGAAATTATGGAGCCCTTTATAACCTTCTTGGCATATAAGTTCTGCCTGGTATTATAAGGGTTAGCAATGGTTGTCTCCGAATCAACGGCAACATACTTAACCAGATATGCCATCATGGACACAAAGAGTATTACCACAATATAAGTGATAACAAGTACAGGAACATTTCTCTTGTCATTATTCTTTTTTTCTATCTCTTCTCTACTCACCCGAGAAGTCCTGGTAGTATTCTTTCTGCTCATAATTCTCACTTTCTTCACTAGAATTTTCTTCGCCGCCACGTTCCATAACACATATTCCCTGTATAATTCCAAATATTATAAGGGTACTTACAATAGAGCTGACACCATAGCTTACCAGCGGAAGTGTCACACCGGTAGATGGTATGAATTTTATAACACCGCCTACATTTAAGAATATCTGAAAAATGAAACATACAGTAAATCCAAATGCCACATTCTTATAGAACGGATCTTTTATCTTCATGGAGATATTTATAAAGTATATAAATATACTGAGATACATAAGAAGAAGGCACAATGCGAATATTACACCTAACTCCTCACATATAGCTGCAAATATAAAGTCTGACTCCACGACTATGACCGCATTAGGTGCTCCCTGGCAAAGCCCGGTTCCCACAAAGCCACCTGAGCCTATGGCAAATAATGAGGTTGCCACCTGATATCCGCTGTCATTTATGTATTTAAACGGATCCAGCCATGCATTTATTCTTGTGGTAACGTGACCCAACTTGTCCTTAAACAGCAGGTAGCCGCCGGTTGCCGCCAGGGCACCGAAGCCTCCGCCGCATATCAGTATAGACAACCTCTGGGTTGCCACATATAACATCATAAGGTAGATCATGCAGAATATGACCGCACCACCAAGATCCTTTTCAGCTACAAGCACAAGGACAAACATAAATGCCACAACTGTAGTCTTCACCATGTCCTTAAAGCCACAGGATTTCTCAAGAGAGCTGGCAACAAAAAATACAAATATTATCTTAACAAGCTCCATTGGCTGGAAGGAGAAATCACCTATACCTATCCAGTTTCTGGCACCGTACTTGGATATACCAAGTCCCGGTACAAATACAGTGGCAAGAAGCCCTATACCAAATATTGCATAGAACACGTTCAGATACTTAAGACGTTTAACATTTACAACCATCTTAGGTATAAAGGCGGTCACTATAAGGGCTATTGTCGCGAAGATAAACTGTCTCTTGGCAAGAGAAAAATCAATCCTCGTAAGCATAACAAAACCTATAAGCAACAGGAAGGTCATATTGTTAGTTATAAGTCGTGACGAGTTCTTGTATATGCCGTGGTATGAAACCATGTATACTATGGCAACTATCATCTGTGCCACATAAAATATGGCTATTTCTTTCTTTTTATAATTCAGATAAAGTGTAAGATAACAGAGAAAGTGAATTATAAAAACGTAAAATATCTGCACATTCAATGCCCTTCTCTTCTTAGCAGGGCTGCATGGCTTTAACACTGTAAAACACTTCACCGTATACAATACCATGAAAAATATTATTAAATATTTTGCTACTTCCGAAATAATTCTAACCATTAATCAATTCCTCTGACAAAATGTCCTCTAGTATATTTCAGATCACGGAAAAATTCCTGATCCGGGCCCTCCCCGGTAAATCCAAGGGCATTACAGAGCCTCAATGTCTCTCTTCCATCCTCAACCGTAAACTCTGCCAGCTCTCCTGCCTGATTACCCGGAGTCTTCTCCGAAAGCAGGTCGGCAATATATGCAGGTCTTCCGTTGTAAATTATATTATAGCAGTAATCGCAGTGATTTACTGCATAAAAATCATTTCCGAGCTCGTCTCTTAAAGGGATGAGCTTTTCCTTAAAGCATTCCCCGCCACGGTGGCATTTGTTCATGCACTGGGCAGTGATCATCAGCTTGTCATGGCCATATTCCTTATATATGACAGGAGCATTTATCCCGTTAAGTTCAGATAAGGTAAGCTCTGCCGAACTGACTATCATAAATTCAGGCATCACCATCCTGTAATAGTCTACCGCTTCATTATTATAGCAGTATATGGATGAATCAAGAATTATTTTTTTATTAAGATAATATTTCTTTACATATAGGATTTCATCCATATTTCTTACAAGGACATATGCGAAGCTGTCCATATATCTGTCAAGCTCCTCCATAGCCTTAAGCTTATCCTGCCTTAAGACCTCAGGCAGTGCAATTCCAAGCTCCGTTTTATTCTCAGCCGGCTCATCCTCAGACAATCCGTTCTCAGACAATTCTTTCTCGGATAGCCCATTCATAAACCTGACTGCCACCGGAACTATACCATGGTCAACAAATATCACTCCATTGAAAGCCATGGTAGCCACAGACTTTAGCTGCTCTAAGGTTCTCACATAGACATATCTCTTTTCGTCTGCCAATTCATTTTTTTTCAACTTAATATCATGCGGTCCATTATTTTCCTGTTCCATGTGAGCCAGTCTGATTTTTTCTTGTTTGATATCAGCAAGTCTGGTTTCTTCCTGTTCTGCACGGTCATCCATCTGCTCCGGTACCTGCTCTCTCATAAAGCGTTTCACAAGCTCCTTTTCAAGAAGCTCTATGCCCCTTCGTCTCACGTCATTTATGACGCTCACCGGCAGAAATGCATTGTCCGGTACATACCCCTCTATATCATCAAATACAAATCCTGTATTTCCTGTTTTGCCAAGTCTTTCCTTAAGCTGTCCGGCAGTAACCGGTTTGTTATTTGCAGGCTGAACAATATCTCCTGTAACATCCACATATATATCATACTCAGGAATAGAAAGATTAACTGTAAAGGGTGCTCCCACTTCTCCGTAGAAGTAACATCCTGCACTGACAGTCTTATCACTATTTATGAGTTCTTTGTTTATCTGATCTATAAGCACATTATTTCTGGTTCTGAATACTCTCTGGCCCCTTTTTATATGCTTAAGCTCCTTGCCCTTTATGCTTATATTCTTCCCGGCTGCACCGGTAACATTCAAGGTAAGCTCTATATTACCGGAAGGTGTCCTGATCTCCAGAACGTCTCCCTTATTTACATCAGCCTTAAGAGTTATGTCAACTTCCGGAGCATTTACTCCGACAACAGTTCCCACCTCAACACCTGTATGGTTAGGTCTGTCAAGACTCAGCATTTCATTGCCATTATGCATATGATAATATCCGGATATGAAACCGCCACGATTATATATGTCAAGAAGCCTGTAATTCTCCATTTCAATATCCTTATTATGAAGATTTCCGCTTAAGTACAGGTCTCGGATGTTTCTGTAGGCATTTGCCGTTGCTGCAACATACTCAGGCTTCTTCATCCTTCCTTCTATCTTAAAGGAATCTATGCCTGTATCAATAAGCTCCGGCAATATGGACAGAGTACACATATCCTTCATGCTTAAGGCATAATCAGCTTTTTCTCCTTCAACAGAATACTGCTTACGGCAAGGCCCCGCACAGCGTCCCCTGTTTCCGCTTCTTCCCCCTGCAAAGCTGCTGAACAGGCATTTGCCGGAATAGGCGAAGCACATGGCACCGTGAACGAAAGTCTCTATCTCTATATCAACCGCCGATCTTATGTCCTTTATCTCCCTTAAGGACAGCTCCCTTGACGGGACAAATCTCGTAAATCCCATATCCTTAAGCAGCGTTGCCCCATACTCCGAAGACACACTGAGCTGGGTGCTTCCGTGTAAAGGAAGATCAGGAAAGCACCTGCCAAGGACACCGGCAACGCCCATATCCTGTACGATTATTCCGTCCACTCCCTCTCTGTAGAATGGAAGAATATAGTCATACAGCCCTGAGATCTCCGTATTCTTTAATAACGTATTAACTGCCATATATAATTTAATATTATGGATATGGCAGTAATCTATGGCTTTTAATAATTCAGTTGTGTCAAAATTAGACGCAAATGCTCTGGCACTGAACAGACTTCCTCCCAGGTACACTGCGTCTGCTCCGGCATTGACAGCGGCATGTAATGCCTCCATGCTTCCTGCCGGTGCAAGTATCTCTGGTTTATTTAACATTATTCTCCGCTTCCAACTTGATTATCTGTCTCTGAAGTTCACTTATCTTTTCCTTGTATTCATCTGCCATCTTCTGGGCAGCCTCACACTTGATCTGATACTCTATAACGTCATGACGAAGGTCATATATCTGCTTGTCCTTGTCATCGTCATCTGAAAGCATTTGATTAACCTGCATTTTTGCTTTGAAATAATCATCAGCGATATTTAATGCAAGAAGAATATTCTGATACTCTGCACTTGAACGCTTGTAGCTCTCTGATGTCTGACATTCTGCGATCTTTGAGTTTATATATGTTGCCACATTCTGAAGATACTCTTCACTTTCCATACCACTTAATGTGAAGACTTTATTATTTATTACAACCGGTATATCATGTTTCTGTGCCATTTTCTCTTCTCCTTGTCTTTTTATCAGCCTTTTATGCTGTTATCTCTTCTACTGTATTTCCTATTATTACTTATATGGTTCAAGCCCGAAGTGCCTGTAGCATACATCTGTAACTATTCTTCCCCTTGGAGTACGATTTATGAATCCGTTTTTTATAAGATACGGCTCATATACATCCTCCACAGTTCCCGGATCCTCACCTATGGCTGCTGAAAGGGTATCCAGTCCCACAGGACCTCCTGAGAATTTATTTATCATTGTAAATAATATATTTCTGTCCACATGATCTAGTCCCATGGAATCAACTTCAAGGCGGTCAAGTGCCGTCTGGGCAATATCCTTGTTTATAACTCCGTTGTGGCACACCTGGGCGAAATCCCTGCAACGCTTTAACAGTCTGTTGGCAAGTCTCGGAGTACCTCTTGATCTTCTGGCTATCTCATAGGCACCATCCTCAGTAATATCCACATTAAGCACCTGAGCCGAACGGATAACTATGTCCTTAAGCTCCTCCGGTGTGTAGAACTCCAACCTGTCTACCATCCCGAATCTGTCTCTTAAAGGTGCTGTCAGCATTCCTGCCCTGGTGGTAGCACCAATAAGAGTAAACCTTGGCAGCTCAAGTCTTATGGATCTGGCTCCTGCCCCCTTACCAATAACAACATCAATGGCATAATCCTCCATCGCAGGATACAGAACCTCTTCAACCTGACTGTTTAAACGGTGTATCTCGTCTATGAACAAAACATCATTTTCAGAGAGGTTATTAAGGATCGCCGCCAGTTCTCCCGGCTTCTCAATGGCAGGACCTGATGTGATCTTGATGTTGACGTCCATTTCATTTGCAACTATTGAGGCAAGGGTGGTCTTACCAAGTCCCGGTGGTCCGTACAGAAGAAGGTGATCTAAAGGTTCATTCCTCTTCTTCGCCGCATCGATAAAGATACGGAGATTGTTCTTAACCTTGCTCTGACCAATGTATTCCTTAAGGAATCTCGGTCTGAGACTTTGTTCGCTATTTATTTCTTCTATATCTGCTTCCGTAGATATGATCCTGTTCATTTAAAACATTCCTCATTCCCATGAACACCGGCAACTAATCCCTGATGTTACATTATCTTCTTTAAAGCCGCACTTAAAAGCTGCTCTGTTGACATGTCGTCAACATCCTTTACCTTCTTTATGGCCGCGGCAGCCTCTGAGCCACTGTATCCAAGAGAAGTCAGTGCCAGTATTACCTCATTTGTGACACTGCTTGACGGAGCCGCCTCAGTAACCTGTCTATCATAGGCACCGGATATAAGATCTTCCATCTTCATCTTGTCCTTAAGCTCCATTATGATCCTCTGGGCACCCTTGGTTCCAACACCATTTGCCTTTGTAATACTCTTCACATCATCTGTTACCACTGCAAACTGCAGCTCTGATACAGACATTGCAGAAAGCACTGAAAGTGCCGCCTTGGGACCGATGCCGTTTATGGATATAAGAAGCTTGAAGGTCTCAAGCTCAGAATTATCTGCAAATCCGTAAAGGCTCAGCTCATCCTCACGTATATACATATAAGTATATACCTTAACTGCCGCTCCTATGGCAGGAAGTCTCATGGCAAACTGTTCAGATATGAACAGCATATAGCCTATTCCTCCACATTCCACAACAATGCTTCCGTCATTTTTCTCGACTAGATCGCCCTTTATATATGAAAACATATTTACCTCTTCAATATATATGGATATATATCCCATATCAAAACTATATTTAGCCAATTACCCACACGGATTATACCACACAAATTATCAAATGGGAATATATGTTTGCTTTTTTAATAAACTGTTGCTATGATTATATGGGATATTGCAAATATAGTCGGGAGGAACGGAACTTGAAGATATATACCTACAGAGAAAAACTGAATACACTCCACTGTGAGGAATATGGGATAGATACAGGCAAAACTATTTTCTTTGATATAGAAACCACCGGGCTTTCCGCAAAAAATTCCTACATATACATGATAGGCTACGGAATTACAGACAATTCAGGAAACGCGAAGATCACGCTGCTGTTTAATGACGACGGCACGCCCGTATCCGAAAAGGAAATGCTCATTTACTTCGCAGATATCTCAGAGCACTTCTCCCATACACTTACCTATAACGGCAATACCTTTGATATTCCCTATGTAAGGGAAAGGTTAAAAAAGCACGATCTTGCCGATATATTCGAGTCTATGACAAGCATTGATCTTTTTGTTCTTATAAGGAAGTATAAGGCTAAGCTTCATCTTAACAGCTGTCACCAGTCAGATATTGAAGAGCTCTGCGGCATCCATCGTAACGACTTTTGTTCCGGCGGAAAGCTCATAGGCGTATATAAGAAATACCTTAAGACAAAGGACAATGCTGATCTTGATGATCTTCTGAAACATAATCACGATGACATCCTGGGGCTTATGTCCATAACAGATATGGCAGCCCTTAACTACACATTTTCGGGAAATTACACTATCACATCCGCCTCTATAGATAATGACGGAAATCTGACAGTAACCTGCAGCACTGCCTACATACCTACCCGTGTCACCTATTCAAATGGAGACATGTTCGTAAATCTCTACGAGAACACCATGACATTGCGGTTTAAGCCTGTATCAGACACAATGAAATATTATTTCAGGGATTATAAGAACTACTACTATATGCCCCTTGAGAATAAGGTCATACACAAATCCCTGGCACGCTATGTGGAACCGGAATTCATAGAGAAGGCCACAAAGGAAAACGCCTATACAGTAAAGCAGGGCTTTTTCCTCACCCAGGCAAAGACAAAGCTTGGCTACGAATACAGGTACAACCTTGATGATAAGCAGACCTTTATGGATATTGATGGATTTGAAAAAGCCGCCCCTCAGGATAAGAGTCTGTACATAAAGGAACGGCTTAATGAAAAATATAAAGCATAACCGCTTAAACATCGATCGGCAGATCATCAGTCGTTAAATGAAATCATGTAAACATGCTGCATTTAACTCGTCACAACAAAAACAGCGTAGAACTTGTCTACGCTGTTTTTTTCACTTAATATCATACAAATCATTAACTCACGCAGACACATCCTGCAACTGCGATCACCATGATATCATATGTATCATTTAATATATTATCCGATTACTCCTCTACAGGTGCCTCTTCCTCAACTGGTGGCTCCTGTAAAGCCTTGATTGATAAGCTGATCTTCTTATCTTCAGGCTTGAAGTCAACAATCTTAGCCTCAATCTCATCACCGATCTTGAATACATCCTCAGGCTTAGCAACATGCTCATATGAAATCTGTGATACATGAAGTAATGCGTCAACCCCTGGCTCAAGTTCAACGAATGCGCCAAAATCTGTCATTCTTGCAATTCTTCCCTTAACAACATTGCCGATTGCATACTTCTCTTCTGCATTAACCCATGGGTTTGTCTCATCAAACTTTAAGCTGAGAGCGATCTTCTCACCATCAATAGCCTTGATGAATGCCTTAACCTTGTCGCCAACCTTGAATACCTTCTTAGGGCTCTCAACTCTTCCCCATGACATCTCTGAGATATGAAGAAGTCCGTCTGCTCCGCCTAAATCAATGAATGCACCGAAGTCTGTAACATTCTTAACTGTTCCTTCAACAACCATGCCAACTTCGATTCTTGCGAATAATTCCTTAGCTGCCTCAGCCTTCTGCTCAACAACGAGCTTCTTTCTGTTACCGATTATTCTTCTCTTCTTAGGGTTGAACTCTGTTAATACGAACTCGATCTCCTGATCAAGATACTTGTCAAGGTTCTTCTCATATACATCTGATACAAGGCTTGCAGGTATGAATACTCTTGACTCCTCAACATTTACGTTTAAGCCGCCCTTAACAACCTGGATTACCTTACCCTTGAGAACTTCACCGTTATTGAAAGCTTCTTCAAGCTTCTCATTAACCTTCTCTGCAGCAACCTGCTTATATGAAAGAGCAACCTGTCCTTCTCCGTCATTTGTCTTAATAACCTTTACAGTGATAGGGTCACCAACGTGTACAAGTTCTGTAAGATCAACATTAGGAGCGTTTGTGTACTCGCTCTTTGTGATGATACCATCTGACTTATACTTGATATCAACCACGATCTCATCAGGCTTAACATCGATTACTGTTCCATCAACAAGCTCTCCCTGTCTGATAGATACCTTGCTCTCATCATTCTCTAACATCTGTTCAAAACTTAACTCTGCCATGCTACTATGAACCTCCTTAATAATATAATTTGGGGTAGATGCCCCCGCTGTAATACCTACCCTACTAACGGATTCAAAAGTAGTCAAATCCAAATCAACGAGTGTCTGTATATAGTAAGTATTCTCACATTCTTTTTTGCTTATGTCATATAGCTTCTGAGTATTAGAGCTGTTCCTGCCGCCTATAACTATCATGGCATCAACCCTTGAAGCAATCTCCTTCGCTTCTTTCTGCCTGACAGCCGTAGCGTTACAGATAGTCTCATAAACATTAACATTATACAATTTATTTCTAATAATATCAACAATATTATTAAATTTATTCAAATTAAAAGTGGTCTGGCTCACAACGCTGATCTCACGGCTATCATCCGACAATACATCTATCAGGGAAAGGGCACCTTCCTCGCTGTCTACAACGTGTACCTCACCGCTGCACCAGCCTACTATCCCCTTAACCTCCTGGTGGTTTGGATCTCCCACAATGATGATAACACGACCTGCTTCGGAATCATTTTTCACAATATTGTGTATCTTCTTCACAAATGGACAGGTGGCGTCCACCACATGTATACCCCTTGAATTGAGATCATCGTATACCTTTTTTTCTACACCGTGGGAACGGATCACAACCGTGCAGTCCGACTTCCCCTCTAATTCATCCAGGTCTTCTATTATATTGACGCCCTTGCTCTTAAGGTCCTCAATAACCTCCTCATTATGGATTATAGGACCGAATGTATATACCTCTCTGTGTCCCGCCTGCTCATAAGCCATATCGACTGCCCTCTGAACGCCAAAGCAGAAGCCCGCAGACTTGGCAAGTATTATTTCCATGCTTGTACTTCTCCCCAAATCAAACTTGATATTTATTTTTTGTCACTCTTTTAATTTAAGTAATGTATTACCGGTCAACCATTTAATCCATACGGTCTATTACCGGTAAACCCTTCAATTAATACAGTATATTACTGCTCAGTTAATTCATATGATCTATCATTGATCATATTCTCTCACGGGCATATCCTATGATGGTTCCTGTCACCGTATCTATGTCCATGTCTGAGCTGTCAAGATACACTGCGTCCTCTGCCTGCTTAAGAGGTGCTGTCTTTCTGCTCATATCCTGCTCATCCCTGGTGATTATATCTGCTTCGATCTGTGAAAGATCGGCAGATTTGCCGGCAGCAACCAGCTCGTCATAACGTCTCTTGGCTCTCACAGCAGATGAAGCAGTCAGATATATCTTAAGCTCCGCACCTGGAAGTATATTTGTTCCTATATCCCTGCCGTCCATTACCACGTTATTTGCAACGGCAAGATCACGCTGTAAGGATAAAAGCTTTTCTCTCACAACCGGTATGGCAGAGGATTTGGACGCCATATTTCCAACGGCTTCCTCTCTCAATCTTCCGGTAACATTCTCATCATTTAGTATTACCTGCTGCTTGCCATCCTGGTACTTTATCTCAATCTTTATGGCTGAAAGTGCAGTCTCAACCTGCTCCATATCAGCTATATCTACCTTATTGTTTATAAAATACAGTGCAATGGCTCTGTACATTGCTCCGGTATCAACATATATGAATCCCAGTTCCTTTGCCACAAGCTTGGCAATAGTACTCTTTCCTGCACCGGCAGGCCCGTCTATAGCTATGTTCATATTATCCTTTTCCTCCGTGATATTATTCCTCTGCGGCACACATTCCCGCAAGTCTTCCCGTGGACCACGCCACTTGAAGATTAAAGCCCCCAGTAAGGGCGTCCACATCTATGATCTCACCTGCAAAATACAGTCTGCTCACAAGCTTTGACTCCATTGTGGCAGGATTTATTTCCTTTGTATTTATTCCACCCTTTGTTATTATTGCCTCATCTAAGCCTCTTAAACCATCAAAGGTGAGTTCCATGTGTTTTATTGTATCCACAAGCCTTTCCCGCTCCTCTCTGGTAACGGAATTAACCTGTTTATAGGGATCTATAGCTGTCATTTCTATTATAACAGGTATCAGCTTAACAGGGAGCAGTTCTCCCAGGGAATTTTTAAACTCTTTATTTATGTTCTTCTTGAAATCCCTCACAATCCTCTGATCCAGTGCCGCTCTGTCAAGAGCCGGCTTCAGATCTATGTACATGGATAGTTCCTTGTCCAGATAACGATGTATATAAGCTGACGACTTGATAACCAACGGTCCGCTTATTCCAAAATGGGTAAATAACATTTCTCCCTGTTCATTAAAGATGGTCTTCTTTCCTGATCTTATGCAGAAGCTTACATTTTTAAGGGATAATCCCATAAGCTCCTTGCAGAAAGCCTCCTTTATGTTGTAAGGGACCAATGAAGGCATAATATCCTTTATGGTATGACCAAATTTTTCTGCCATGTTATACCCGTCTCCTGTGGAGCCTGTAAGAGGATAGGACTTTCCTCCGGTAGCCAGGATAACTGCGTCACATTTAATCTCTCCGGTACCGGTCTTAACTCCTGTAACACATCCGTCCTTTACAACTATATCCTGTACCCTTGTATTAAGCATGACCTCTATGTTCCTGTTTCTGTTTATGAGGGTCTTTAACACACCTATAACATCAGAGGAATGATCGCTGGCAGGAAATACTCTGTCTCCCCGTTCCACCTTTGTAACAAGTCCAGCCTTATTGAAGAAGTCTATGACCGCCTCATTGTCAAATGCATATATGGAGCTGTACATAAACTTAGGATTAGTGATAATAGCATTGAAAAGCCTGTCTATATCACAGGCATTTGTAAGATTACATCTGCCCTTACCTGTAATAAACAGCTTCTTTCCCAGCCTGTCATTTCTCTCAACAAGTATAACTTTATTATTACCGGCAGCCGTTATGGCTGCCATCATTCCCGCAGCACCGCCACCTACTACAACTATTGTTCCCATTATATATTCCTTTATGTCGCACCTGCTTAGTTACTATATCAAATAAGAGGCGGAAATCTCCCGCCTCTTACCAGAAAATCATTTTCCTAATTTATTAAATATTATACAGGATATGCCTTGCTGTCATTGTCTACTAATGTAGCGTCAACCTTTGTATCCTGTGCGTCTCTGAGCTTAAAGTACTCAAGAGCAACCTGTGGGAATAATGCATATGTTAATACATCCTCATCCTGCTTCTTGTACTGGATCATTTCCTTCTCGATCTTATCAAGCTCGTTGTCTAAGAGATCGGCCGGACGACATGTGATAGGCTCCTTGTCGCCGATAACCTTCTTCTTAACCTCAGGATCAACAGGCTTAACTGACTGACCATACTCGCCGCCAACAAGAGCCTTTGACTCCTTTGTACACATCTTATATCTCTCACCTGTAACAACATTGAGAACTGCCTGTGTACCAACGATCTGGCTTGAAGGTGTAACAAGTGGTGGCTCACCATAGTCCTTACGAACTCTTGGAACCTCTTCAAGAACCTCATTGAACTTATCCTCTGCGTTCATTTCCTTAAGCTGTGAAACAAGGTTTGAAAGCATACCACCAGGCACCTGATATAAAAGTGTCTTAACATTAACACCAAGAACCTTTGGATTGAGAAGTCCGCTCTTTAACCACTCTTCTCTCATTGGTCTGAAGTAATCAGCGATCTCAGCAAGGAGATTCTGATCAAAGCCAGGATCATACTCTGTACCCTCAAATGTTTTAGCCATAACCTCTGTAGCTGGCTGGCTTGTACCAAGGGCAAGTGGTGAAATTGCTGTATCGATAATATCACATCCTGCTTCAACTGCCTTAAGATATGTCATTGAAGCAACACCTGATGTGTAGTGTGTATGAAGCTGGATCGGAAGCTTTGAACCATCCTTGAGAGCCTCAACAAGCTCTGTTGCCTTATATGGAACAAGAAGACCTGCCATATCCTTGATACAGATTGAATCTGCACCCATATCTTCAATTCTCTTTGCCATATCCTTCCAGTAATCAAGTGTATATGCATCACCTAAAGTATAAGCAAGCGCAACCTGTGCATGTCCCTTTTCCTTGTTACATGCCTTAACTGCTGTCTGAAGGTTTCTTAAATCGTTAAGACAGTCAAATATTCTGATAATATCAATACCGTTTGCTATTGACTTCTGAACGAAATACTCAACAACATCATCGGCATAATGACGGTAACCAAGAATATTCTGACCTCTGAATAACATCTGAAGCTTTGTATTCTTGAAACCATCTCTTAACTTTCTGAGTCTGTCCCATGGATCTTCCTTAAGGAATCTAAGTGAAGCATCAAATGTAGCGCCACCCCAGCACTCTACTGAATGATATCCAACCTTATCCATCTTGTCGATGATAGGAAGCATCTGCTCAGTTGTCATACGAGTAGCTATAAGTGACTGATGCGCATCACGCAATACTGTTTCGGTAATCTTTACCGGTTTCTTATCTGCCATTTCATGACCTCCTGTAAATCTTCTGTCTACTAAACATTATTTAGATTTTCCGATATATTATATCGTTCTGCTGAATTTTATTTTAAAATTAAATTCCGAATATAGCAAGGAATGTACCTGCTGCAACGGCTGTACCAATAACACCTGCTACGTTTGGACCCATGGCATTCATGAGAAGGAAGTTTGTTGGATCATACTGTGCTCCAACCTTCTGTGAAACTCTGGCTGCCATTGGAACTGCTGAAACTCCGGCTGAACCGATAAGTGGATTAACCTTACCCTTTGTAGCCCAACACATTAACTTACCAAACAATACACCGGCTGCTGTACCGAACGCAAATGCCACAAGACCTAAAAGAACGATCTTAAGTGTACTAACCTGAAGGAATGCTTCAGCACTTGTAGATGCACCAACTGATGTGCCGAGAAGGATAACTACGATGTACATCATGGCATTTGAAGCTGTCTCTGTAAGCTGCTTAACAACTCCACACTCTCTGAAGAGGTTACCTAACATAAGCATACCAACAAGTGGTGCTGTTGTTGGGAGAATTAATACAACTACCAGTGTAACGATGATTGGGAAGAGAATCTTCTCAAGCTTTGTTACAGGACGAAGCTGAGGCATCTTAACAAGTCTTTCCTTCTTTGTTGTAAGAACCTTCATGATAGGTGGCTGGATAACAGGAACAAGTGACATATATGAATATGCTGCAACTGCTATAGGGCCTAAAAGTGTTCCACCCATACCAAGCTTACCTGCAAGGTAGATAGATGTAGGACCATCGGCACCACCGATTATTGAGATTGCTGCTGCTTCCTTTCCGTTGAATCCCATAAGGAATGCAAGGAAGTATGCTGCATAGATACCAAACTGAGCTGCTGCACCCAGCAGGAAGCTCTTTGGATTTGCGATAAGCGGACCAAAGTCTGTCATGGCACCAACACCCATGAAAATAAGTGATGGAAGAATACTCCACTCATCAAGTAAATAGAAATAATGTAATAAACCACCTTCTGCCATTATGTCCGGGAACATATTGACCAAAAACATACCAAATGAGATTGGTACCAGAAGTAATGGTTCGAAACCTTTTCCAATTGCAAGATACATGAAAACAAAAGCTACAAGAATCATGATGTAGTTTTTCCAGTCAAGATTTGCAAATCCGGTCTGATTAGCTAAATTTGACAAAACGTCAAGTATACTACTGCCCATTTAGTTGTTTCCTCCTATAAATTATTCGACGTACCAAATTAGTTGAGAGATGCTAATGTATCTCCTGCCTCAACCATTGCGCCAACTGCAACATCAACGCTTGCAACTGTACCGTCTTCCGGAGCAACAACTTCGTTTTCCATCTTCATAGCCTCAAGTATAAGTAATACCTGACCCTTCTTTACTGCGTCGCCAACCTTTGTCTTAACATCAAGGATCTTACCAGGCATTGGTGAAGCAACCTTTATTGAACCTGCGCCTGTGCTCTTAGCTGCTGGTGCAGGAGCTGCTGCTGGAGCCGGTGCTGCTACAGGTGCTGCAACCTGTGCTACTGGTGCAGGTGCTGCGCCTGCTGCTAATTCTTCAACTGCAACATCATATGCTGTTCCATTAACTGTAATTCTATAATTCTTCATAATCGATATCCTCCTATATTATCTTCTTACTCGTCTGATCGGTCTTGCAACCAGCTTATCATTACTTGGGTATGTTACCTGGGAATTGTTACCACTCTCATATGCTGCAACTGCGGCTGAGATAACTGCAACAAGCTGTGAATCATCCATAACGCTTGCTCCTGTCTCTGTGTTAACAATATCAACGACAGCATTTGAAGGCTTCTGCTCTTCTGCTGCTTCGTCTGTGCCGGCTGCGCCGGCAGCCGCCTTAGCCTTTTCTGCCTTTCTCTTTTCCCTTGTCTCTTTGTCTAATAACATAGGAACATACTTTAACAGAGAAATAACAAATGAAATAAATATAAGTACAACGAATACTATACCCATACCTATTATTGTATTAGTGCCGGCATCCTTCATCTTCTCGCCGAGAGTCTGAACTTTGCCTGTCTCGAATTCTGATGGCTTATATGGATATACGCCCTGTGCAATAAGGCTGTCTGCGTCCATCTGATAGAACTCGCATAAATAGTTAAATCTTGCAGTATCATCTACAAAAGTAACTTTTACTTCAGCTGTTTCTTTTTCACATTTTGCTGTAAGTGTTACGATTACGGTATCCTTTACCTCTTCGATCTCATATTTTGAGTCAAGGCTTTCAAACTTACCGTAGTCCTTCTCCATACTGCTGAACACCTTTACAGCGTCAACATCTGACTGAGAAATACTTACCTGCTGTCCCTGACCTGATATATAGACTGCATCTGTGCCGTTTGCTTCCCAGTTTTCTACAACTGCTTCGTCTTCTGACAACTTGATATATCCGTTTGCCAGTGTATTCGCATATGCGGCAATGGTGTCATTATCATAGTCAAAGGCAACCTTCTTGTCGTTTGAAGAACATCCTGCCAATGTAAAGGCAACAGCTAACATAGAAATTATTAAGAATAATCTTTTCTTCATTAAGTTGTCACTCCTTTATATTGTACTATGCTTCTTATATGGTCTCATTTCATCCTTTGAATAAAGCATTTCAAATGCAGCAATAACTCTCTTTCTTGTTGCATCAGGTTCGATAACATCATCAACATAGCCTCTGCTTGCTGCTGAAACAGCTCCTGAAAGAGCCTCTGTGTATTCAGCCTTCTTCTCCTTGATGAATGCCATCTTATCAGCAGCGGCTGAGATCTCATCCTCATACATGATCTTAACAGCCATCTCAGGATCCATTGTTCCGATAACTGCGTCAGGCCATGCATATACAAGATCAGCACCGATAGCCTTTGAATTCATAACTGTGTAAGCTGTACCATAAGCCTTGTCAAGGATAACAGTAACCTTTGGTGTTGTTGCGTCTGCATAAGCGTTTGTAAGCTTTGCAAGTGCTCTTGAAATTGTATGCTCCTCATCAATAGTAGCAGCAAAGCCTGTAACATTAACAAGTGTAAGTACAGGGATATCAAAAGCGTCACAGAAATTAACAAAATCTGCAGCCTTGTATGCACCGTCTGTTGTGATAACATCCTTCTGGTTTACAACACATCCTACAGCATATCCGTTAAGCTTGATAAATGCTGTAACGATATCCTGAGCGAAATCCTTCTTAAGCTCAAGGATAAATGAGTTGTCTGAAATGTTCATAAGAACTGCCTTTGCGTCATTCTTGAAACCTTCAAGGTTAGGAATGATCCTGTTAATGTTATCTGTGCAGTTCTCCTGCTTGTCTGTATCTGTGTTACATGATGGAAGCATTTCAACAAGACTTCTGATAGTTCCGAGAACCTCTTCCTCTGTCTCAAATACACCATCAACATTAGCTGTATTCTCACTTACATACTCTGCTGTTGAAGTGTCAAGCTTAACAACATTGTTCTCTTCTAACGCATTAGGACTGTTTACAAAAAGCTTTGCACCTTCCTTTGTCATGAATGTAAAATCTGTAAGTGTAGGAATAAGAGCAGCTCCACCGCCACATGTTCCAAAAATAGCAGTGATCTGTGGTATTACTCCCGATGCTAATGACTGCTTGAGATATACCTCGCCAAATGCGTTAAGTGCATCTGTTGCCTCCTGTAATCTTAAGCCGGCACAATCGACGAGACCGATAACCGGTGCTCCCATCTTCATAGCCATGTCATAAATCTTAGCAATCTTTCTCGCGTGCATTTCGCCTATTGATCCGCCTAAAACCTTAGCGTCCTGGCTGTACACATATACTAAATTGCCATTGATTACTCCGTATCCGGTAATAACACCATCTTTAGGAGTTTCCTTGTCCTGGATGTTAAAGTCAGTGTTTCTTGCTGTTACATATGCACCAACTTCAACAAAACTTGAGTCATCAAGTAATGCATTAATTCTATCACTTGCTGACAAGCTTGGTTTGTTGCTCATTTTTAGCCCTCCGTTTGATATATTTTTAGGATATTCCGTATTATGGAAAATCCAATTTCTGCCGAGTATAATTGTAATGCCTTTGGCAACATATTTCAAGTAAAAAAACACCTTTACGGCATTTTTTATAATTTGTACACAATATTATCACCATATACAAGGCAGTAAAAAGGAGCGAGATAAATACATCTTATATTTTACCCCGCCCCTTATTTTTTAATTATAAACTAATTACAGATATTTTTCGGACATCAGTCCTTAAGCACATCCCTGTTCTTAATAAGATAATCAAGAAGAGAGATTATGGTAAGTGCAAGTGACGCATATATGAGCACCTGCTCAAGGTAATATATAAACTGTGATGAAAGGTTTGCTATAAGGAAGCATACCATTATCATCTGGACAGTTGTCTTTATCTTTCCCCACCATCCGGCTGCTATTACTACTCCCTTCTCGGCAGCAATAAGTCTGAAGCCGCTTATGATAAATTCCCTTGCGATTATAACTATAACGATCCACCCCGGCATCCTGTGAAGATCCGTAAAAGCAATAAGTGCCGAACACACCAGCAGCTTGTCTGCCAGAGGATCCATGAACTTTCCAAAGTTTGTTACAAGATGGCAGCGTCTGGCGATCTGTCCGTCTAATGTATCTGTGATGGCAGCCACGATAAATATTCCAAGTGCCACCCATTTTGTCCAGGAAGCTTCCATGTACAGAAATACAAGGAAGAACGGTATCATTATAACTCTTAATATTGTCAGTTTATTTGGTAGATTCATTCCGCAACATCTCCTATCAGGTCATATTCATTTGCCTCGGTAATATCCACATCCACAAAGGCTCCCGAGATCAGTTCATGATCGGCATGGACAAATATCATGCCGTCAACAGAAGGTGCGTCCCTGTATGAGCGTCCTATGTAGACATCTCCATCATCAAGATATCCCTCAATGAGAACCTTAAGTTGCTTTCCCACAAAGCTCTGATTCTTGTCGTAGGATATCTCCTGCTGAAGCTCCATGATCTCATCACGCCAGCCTTCGGCAATATCCTCAGGAACCTGATCCTCAAAAGCTGCCGCCGGAGTTCCCTCCTCAGGGGAATATGTGAACACTCCAAGCCTGTCAAACTCCATATCATTTATAAATTCGCACACGCTCTCATGCTCTTCTTTAGTCTCTCCCGGAAATCCGGTGATCAGTGTTGTCCGTATGGCGATATCCGGTATCCTGCTTCTTAAAGCTGTTATAAGATCCACCAGTTCTTTTCTGTTGGTTCTTCTTCCCATACGCTTTAATATCTTGTCCTCTGAATGTTGGATAGGTATATCAATGTATTTACATATTTTATCACAATCTGCCATAACATCAATAAGTTCTTCTGTTATTTCTTCAGGATAACAATACATAAGTCTTATCCACTCTATGCCATCTATCTCACAAAGCTTACGGAGCAGCTCCGGAAGTTTTTTCTTTCCATAGATATCCGTGCCGTATAATGTAGTCTCCTGGGCAACTAGTATAAGCTCCCTGACGCCGTCTCTTGCCAGCATCTCTGCCTGGGACAGCAGCTTCTCCATAGGTACACTTCTGTACTTACCCCTGATATACGGAATAACGCAGTAGGTACACATCTTACCGCATCCCTCAGCGATCTTGAGATACGCCATGCCTGCAAGGGTTGTAACGATCCTGTCGTTATCTGTATCCGGCATATAATTTATACTGTCTATGATCTTGGTATCATCGGTTCCGACAGCCTCAAGTATCTTGTCAAAATTGGTGGAACCCAGGATGACATCTATCTCCGGAAGCTCCTCCAATATCTCATCCTGATATCTCTGGGACAGACAGCCTGCAACTATAAGCTTCTTAAGATTAGCTGTCTTCTTAAGCTCAGCCATCTCGATAATGGTATTGATACTTTCCTGCTTTGCGTCCTTTATAAATGCACAGGTATTTATGACCACAACCTCTGCTTCCTGCTCATCATTTGTTATCTCATGACCTGCACTGTGAAGCTTTCCAAGCATGGCCTCGCTGTCGCATAGATTTTTGTCGCAGCCAAGTGAAACCATTAATATTTTCATATTTTACATCACCTTATAATTATTTTTTCTGTATAGCAACTGAATTGACACAATTGTTCATGAGCATGGCAATGGTCATAGGTCCTACACCGCCGGGAACCGGAGTGATGGCACCTGCCACAGGCTCAACGGAAGCAAAATCCACGTCTCCGCACAGCTTATTATCGGCACCCCTGTGTATTCCCACATCAATAACAACCGCTCCGTCCTTAACATATGACTTGTCGATCATCTTTGGTCTTCCGATAGCAACCACAAGGATATCTGCTCTCTTGCATACTTCCTTAAGGTTCTTTGTCCTTGAATGGCATATGGTTACTGTGCCGTTTTCTCTCAACAGAAGAAGTGCCATTGGCTTTCCAACAATATTGCTTCTGCCTATAACCACACATTCCTTGCCCTCTATATCTGCTCCCGATCTCTTGATAAGCTCGATTATGCCCGCCGGCGTACATGAAACGAAGCCCGGCTGTCCAATGCTTAAAGCTCCTACGCTCATAGGATGGAAGCCATCCACGTCCTTTAGTGGAGATATAGCCTTGATGACCTTATCCTCATCAATATGTTTAGGAAGTGGAAGCTGCACCAGTATACCATTTATCTTGTCATCGTTATTAAGCTTGTCTATAAGTTCAAGAAGCTCTGCCTCAGTTGTATCCTCGGGCAACTCATATGATACAGAATTAATCCCTGTATATTCACATGCCTTCTTCTTATTTCCTACATACACTGTGCTGGCGGGATCATTTCCCACAAGCACAACTGCAAGGCTTATCTCTATGCCCTGTGCCTTATAAGCACTTACCTTTTCCTTAACCTCATCCTTGATCTGTTTCGAGATCAACTTTCCGTCTATTATCTGTGCCATTATATCATCCTCTATTCTGTCATTATTTTCTGCCGGGTACTAGAACAGACCTTTTATAACCCCGTCATTTGTCACGCTGATATTAAATGCAGCAGGATTCTTTGGAAGTCCAGGCATGGTCATTATAGTTCCTGTTATGGCAACTACGAAGCCGGCGCCTGCACTTACATAAACCTCACGGATATTTATATCAAAGCCTGTTGGTCTTCCAAGCTTGTTAGGATCATCTGACAGCGAATACTGGTTCTTTGCCATACATACAGGGAAATTACCGAATCCCATTTCCTCTATTTTCTTGATGGCTCTTGAAGCCTCAGGGCTGTAGGTTACATTGTCAGCACCATATATCTCTGTAGCTATTGTACTGATCTTGTCCTTGATAGAAAGATCATCCTCATAGAGGACCTTGAAGTTGCTTTTCTTTGTCTCTAAGGTGTTGAGGACTGCATTTGCCAGCTCTATTCCACCTTCGCCACCCTTCTCCCATACATTTGCAAGGGCAAAATCACATCCTCTTGCAGTACAGAATTCTTTAACGAAGTCAAGCTCTGCGTCTGTATCTGTGATAAATCTGTTTAATGTTACAACAACAGGCACGCCGTACTTCTGGAGATTTTCAATATGCTTCTCAAGGTTTACGATACCCTTCTTTAACGCCTCAAGATTTTCTGCTGTAAGCTCTGTCTTAGGAACCCCGCCGTTATACTTGAGAGCTTTGACTGTAGCCACAAGAACTACTGCGTCCGGCTTGAGTCCGTTCATACGGCACTTGATATCGAAGAACTTCTCAGCTCCCAGATCTGCACCGAAGCCTGCCTCTGTAATAACATAGTCAGCAAGCTTTAAGGCTGTCTTTGTTGCCATTACACTGTTACAGCCATGGGCTATATTGGCAAATGGGCCACCATGTACTATTGCAGGTGTATTCTCAAGGGTCTGGATAAGGTTTGGCTTGATGGCGTCCTTAAGAAGTGCTGACATTGCTCCAACTGCCTTTAAGTCAGCGGCAGTTACAGGCTCATTGTCGTAATTGTATGCAACTATGATTCTGCCAAGTCTGTCCTGAAGATCCCTAAAGTCCTTTGCAAGACAAAGGATGGCCATTATTTCTGAGGCAACTGTTATAACGAAGCCGTCTTCACGAGGCACACCATCCACACGCTTTCCGAGACCTACTATTGTATGGCGGAGCGATCTGTCGTTCATGTCCATACATCTCTTGAACACTATACGATTCACGTCTATCCTAAGCTCGTTTCCCTGATGTATATGGTTGTCCATCATTGCTGCAAGGAGATTATTTGCTGATGTTATGGCATGAAAATCACCTGTGAAATGAAGGTTAAGATCCTCCATAGGTACAACCTGGGCATATCCGCCGCCGGCTGCTCCACCCTTAATGCCGAAGCAAGGTCCTAGGGATGGTTCTCTTAATGCTATGAGAGACTTCTTTCCAAGCTTTGCCATGGCCTCACCCAGACCAACTGTAACTGTTGTCTTTCCCTCTCCTGCAGGGGTCGGGTTGATGGCTGTTACAAGTATAAGCTTTCCATCATCATTGTCTGAAACCTTCTTAATAAGTTCACTTGAAAGCTTTGCCTTGTACTTTCCATACATTTCTATGTCGTCCTCGGCAATTCCTATTGACGCAGCCACATCCTTAATATTTGCCATGTGAGCCTGCTGAGCGATTTCGATATCGTTTAACATACATTTGTCTCCTTTGTCATTTTTTATATATGTATATTTAATATTTCTAAATAACATCTTCTGTAATCTGTTTTTTAGTAACAGTCCTTATTAATGTATTTTAATAATACTCATCTATGTACTGTTCAAACTGTTCCTCAGACATTAATATCTTTCTTGCCTTTGTGCCCTCTTCAGGACCCACAACTCCTGCGTCCGCAAGCTGATCCATTATCCTTGCAGCCCTGTTAAAGCCGATCTTAAATGCCCTCTGTAACATTCCTATAGAAGCTTTTTCTTTGTCTATTATGAACTTTCCTGCTTCAATGAAGTACTCATCCCTGTCATTTCCACCGGAACCTGCGCCGTTTAACGATCCATCTGAACCGCTGGCAATGGAATTTGATACGGATTCATCGTATGTACCCACGCCATTGGACTTCTTAAGGTAATCCACAACTCTTGCCACCTCATCATCTGATATGAAGGCACCCTGGACTCGCACAGGTTTAGGGAAGCCTGTAGGGTAAAACAGCATATCTCCCTTACCAAGAAGCTTCTCGGCACCATTCATGTCAAGGATGGTTCTTGAATCCACACCTGATGACACTGCAAATGCTATTCTTGACGGAACATTAGCCTTTATAAGACCAGTGATTACATCTACAGATGGTCTCTGGGTAGCTATTACAAGGTGTATTCCCGCTGCTCTGGCAAGCTGTGAAAGTCTTACTATGGCATCCTCCACCTCACCGTGGGCAACCATCATAAGGTCAGCCAGCTCGTCTACGATAACAACGATCTGCGGAAGCTTCGTGAGCTTCTCAGGATCAACACCTCCGGATGCCAGTGCGTCGGCAACCTTCTCATTATAGCCTGTGAGATTTCTCACTCCTGTATCTGCAAATAACTGATATCGCCTTGTCATCTCCTCAACTGCCCAGTTAAGAGCTCCGGCAGCTTTCTTAGGATCTGTCACAACCGGTATAAGAAGATGTGGTATTCCGTTATAACAGGTGAGCTCAACCATCTTAGGATCTACCATTATAAGCTTGACCTCCTCTGGCCTTGCCTTAAAGAGAATACTCATTATAAGTGTATTTATACATACAGACTTACCTGAGCCTGTGGAGCCTGCAATGAGAAGATGTGGCATTTTGGCAATATCTGTGGTGATAACCTGTCCGCTTATATCCATTCCCACTGCAAATGATATCTTGGATTTCGCCTTCTTAAAGTTCTCTGACTCAACTAATTCCCTGAATGTAACAACGGATATCTCCTTGTTAGGAACCTCTATTCCTATGGCAGCCTTTCCCGGTATAGGAGCTTCTATCCTTATATCGGCAGCAGCAAGATTAAGCTTGATATCATCGGCAAGATTAAGTATCTTGCTGACCTTGACTCCCTGCTCCGGCTGCATTTCAAATCTTGTTACTGCCGGACCGCAGCTGTAATTCGTTATGGTTACATTTACACCAAAGTTTTCAAGAGTGTTTTTGAGTTTAATGGCTGTCTCCCTTACATAAGCGTCCCTGTTGGTATTGTTCTGCTTCTCAGCCTTTGTAAGAAGTGACGCGTCCGGCAGAGTATATCTGCCACCCTCGGTGTAACTCTTCTGTGGAGCCGTGCTCTCATTTTTCCTGGCAGCCGGCTTTGAAGCCTTAGCTGCGGCAGCTCCACTGCCACTGGTAACTGACTCAAATGCCGAGTCATGCTCCGGACTGTAATCACTGATGGTCTCAGGATGAAGATTGCCGTTTACCGCACCTGCCAGTACATCTTCTCCCATATCTATAGTTGCCTTACCTGCTATGCCAAAATCTGTAGTCTTAGGTTTAGACATACCAATGCCCACGCCTGAAGTATTAGGCTGCAGTACTCCTGCACCGGCAGCCCCTGTAACACCGGCTCCTGAAATGTCCGGATAAAGATTTCCTGTTCCTGAAACAATTTTCTGTGCAGCTTCCGCTGTCTTTGATACTGTTCCCGCCTTCGTTCTGCGATTTCTTGGTTTAGGAGCTTCCGCCCTATCCTGTTCAGTCTCGTCGTGCATGTTTATACGCTCGATACCGTTATCATCAGGATCTATATCAAAGAAATCCCTTGGCTTGTCCTTTACCTCATGGACATCGTGAGGACTATCAGTCTTACCCTTCCTGGAAGGAGTTTTTCGGGTCGAATCGAACACATTGATATTATTCATATCAACTCTCGGTCCTTTGTTTCTGCCTGTTTCCTCAAGATCATCCATATCATCATCTAAAAGTCCGAACTCATCTATCTGTTCTCTTCTGCGTTTCTTTCTCTGGGTGCTTCTTTCACTCTTCTTTTCATCGGAGAAATGCACTGATATGCTGTTCTTAATATCCCTTGCCATTCCTTCGATGGATATCTCACACAACAGCATGAACATGATAGCTGTTACCACAACCATGACAATGATGGTTCCAGGTATACCGATAACAGTCCTTAAAAGGAAGAATACCAGACCGGCTATCACCCCTCCGCCCTTATGGTTCTTATATCCATCCATGTATATGTTCTTTACGGATTCAAAATCACTGGCAGATAACATCTGACAGAGCATTGAGAACATACAGAGCAGAACGCCAATATAAATTATCTTCTTTAATATCCTTCTGTCAAAACGATTTGACACAAGGAATGCTGCTGAAAAGAACATATAGACAGGGAAGAAATATTCCACCGAACCTATAAGCCCGAAGAAAAATCCCGAAATTGCATTTCCAAAGGTACCGCATTTGCCGAAATTTGCTATAAAGAGAAATACTGCAAATGCAAGAACGCAGATAAGTATTACCTCAAGCCTTACTGCCTGCTCCTGTTCATTTCTCACCTGCCTTCCCCTGGCAGATGTATTTTTCCTGCCCTTTGCGGTGCTTTTAGTATTTTTTTTGCTTTTGGAAGCACCGGAGTTACGTCCGGTCGTCTTCTTAGTATTTGTAGCCATCTTAAACCATCCTCACACTTCAATACATCTTATAAAACCATGTAGCACACTATGGAGATCAGTCCGGCACACAGACAATATATTGAAAATCCCTTAAATTTATTAGTTTTAACAATCCGGAGCATAAATTTTATGCACACGAATCCAACCACTCCGGCAACTATCATTCCTACTATGTAGTTAAATATCTCCCCGCCTGACAGCTTGGCACCGGCAAGATCCGGAAGCTCCAGGATACAAGCCCCAAGTATTGCAGGAATAGACATTATGAAAGAATACTTCACTGCAAATTCCCTTGTAAAACCACAGGCAAGCCCTGCCGCAATAGTACTTCCTGAACGTGACAGTCCGGGCAGAGTTGCAGCTCCCTGAGCCAGTCCCACCATAACTGAGTCCTTATAGGTTGCAGTGGAAGCGTTTTTATTTCCCACCTTTAAATTATCTGCTATGTATAACACCGCTGATGTTACCACAAGACATATTCCCGGTATCAGCAGTGTATTTCCTGCATTTCCTATAAAATGTTCAAAAGGAAGTGCTATGCACATAGTAACAAAGGTTGAAAATAAAACAAGTATGACAAATCTTCTGTATGGTGTTGTAGCGATCTTCACATATTTCTTTTTCTTCTTGGTCTTATAAAGATTATTGATAAATCTTCCGATATTCACAAATACCAGTCCAAGTATGGTAAAGCCCTCTATGAGAAGCTCGCCTATGTCTCTTCTGTATATTATGATTATAGCCACCAGGGTTCCAAGATGAAGAAGTATATCAAACAGTATCCCTGTGTCAGTATTCATATGGAATATGTTTCTGAATATGGCAAGATGTCCCGAACTGCTCACCGGGAGAAATTCCGTTGCACCCTGGATTATTCCCATTATTATAGCCTGTAGTAAATTCATATTTTATCTTTTATCTCCCATTTTTTTGGAACATCATCCCATCAAAAATCCATCTTAGCTAAATGTCTGATGCTGCATGTCAAGTTTCCCTGTAAAATTTGATACAATAGATACCCTACGATATTCTACTATCATTTTCATTTTTTATCAAGTCATACAATTTATTAACTGCATCAGACAACCCACCTTCTGATTTTATTATGCCACATTTGACCGCCTGGGCTCCCACCAGCACCGAACCTATATCCTTTGAAAGCTCCTTTGTATTAAACATAAGATCCTTTACCTGATTTTCCGTTATATCTGAATGAGACACTATAAAATCTATTATACGATCCTGCATTTTCTCAATGTAGTAAAAGTTCTGTCTGGCTCCAAGCGTCACCCCTGCAACTCTTATGGGATGGACTATCATGGTGGCTGATTTTACTATGAAGGAATAATCTCCTGCCACCGCCAAGGGCACCCCTATGGAGTGGCCTCCTCCAAGCACCACTGTCACCACCGGCTTGCTTACGGACGCCAGAGCCTCTGCTATGGAAAGCCCTGACTCCACATCTCCTCCCGTGGTATTTATAAGTACAAGAACCCCTTTTATATCATCATTCAACTCTATTCCGGCACACCATGGTATTATCTCCTCATATTTTGTGGTTTTCGCACCTCCGGGCAAGGAATTGTGTCCCTCTACCTCCCCGAATATATTTATAATGGCTATCCCTTTATCCATGTTTTCTACTCCTTCTTCGGCAACGATAACATGACATCATTACATAACAGCAATAAAACACACTTTGCGAATTTTATCCGCTGATTAGCAATCGTCAAATGCAACCATGCAAGTGTGTTGCACTTGACTCATTGCCATAACAAAAAGAGAGGCATAAGCCTCTCTTTTTAATATGTCCTTATATTGAAATAAAATACTATTACATTGTGTATACTATCTCATTTACATCCTGAAGGTCTGCTGCAGGAATATAATTTCCATCATATGCCTTGCCATTTACAACCATTGATGTACAGCCGCTTTCGTGTCCGTCTGGATTTAACACCTTAATGTTAAGCTTCTTTCCGCGGAAATTCTTCTCAATAGTAAACTCCTTCCAGTCAGAAGGAACAGAAGGTGCTATCTGTAAGCCGCCAAAATCAGGTCTCATACCAAGGATACCTTCAACGCAGCCCACCATACATGTGGAAGCTGTTCCTGTAAGCCAGTGAACATGAGCTCTTCCCTCGTAAGGGCTTCCCACAGACTCAGTAAACTGTCCATGGCAATATGGCTCAAGCTTTCTTATCTCTGCCCTGTCGTTCATGGAAGCAGGTGATGTTTCATTAAAGTACTCAAAGGCTCTGTTTCCATGTCCCATAAGAGCCTCGGCAAGGATTATCCATCCCTGTGGCTGTGAGAATATACCTGCATTCTCCTTAGTACCTGCATTGAACAGTATCATAAGTGCCCCGTCAAAGGCATGCTTCCTGTAAGGTGGATACATAAGTCTTACACCATATTCTGTGTTAAGCTCCTTATGTACAGTCTCAAGAGCTGTCTCTGCCTGCTCCTTGCTTGCAAGACCGCTTATAACAGCCCAGCTCTGTGGATTGAGCCACATGCTCGCCTCAGGATCATGCTTTGAACCGATGACCATTCCGCCTTCCTTATAACCACGGATATATCTGTCATCCTCCCAGCACTTCTCCTGGATAGTGTTATAAAGATCTGACTGGATCTTATCTATATACTTAATATACTCTTCATCATTCTTCTGCTCTGCGAACTTCTTGATAACAGTCATGGCATAATAAAGCTGCATGGCAACGAATGTTGACTCTCCGCGCTTTCCAAGTCTTAAGCAGTCATTCCAGTCTGCATGAAGACCTGCCGGCATGTTATTGTCTCCAAGTCTGTTCATTGAGAAGTCGATAGCTCTCTTTAAATGCTCGTATACAGTTCCCTCACCGCCATTTGCAAATAATATAACTTCGTCGATGAAATCAACGTTTCCTGTCTCGGCAATATACTTGTATACAGTTGGGAACAGCCACAGTGCATCGTCTGCTCTGTAAGCAGGATGACCTGTTGCCTGTACATATGAAGGATCATCCGGAGTATCCTCATGTCCTGCATTGTGGTTGAACTTAACCAGTGGAAGTCCTCCGCCATTGTCAACCTGGGCTGAAAGCATAAATCTGATCTTCTCCAATGCCATTTCAGGATCAAGATGGATAACACCCTGAATATCCTGAACTGTATCTCTGTATCCATATCCGTTTCTCAGACCACAGTATGAGAAGGAAGCTGCTCTTGACCATATAAATGTCATGAAGCACTGATATGAATTCCATGTATTTATCATATTGTTAAATGAATCACTAGGTGTATGCACCTGGAAGTTGTTTAACTTGCCATGCCAGTATGTCTTAAGCTCTTTAAGCTCATCCGCACAGGTCTTTGCACTGTCCTCATAGCGGGAAAGTATCTCGTCTGCAGCCTTTCCGTTCTTCATTCCAAGAACAAATGCAAATTCCTTAGTCTCGCCAGGCTCAAGCTCAAGCTTTGTGCTTAATGCACCACAACCGTTACCATTATAATTAAGCTTGTTGCCGCAATCTCCGTTTATAATACCTACAGGATCCGCATATGTGTGATATCTTCCAAGGAACTCCTCCTTGTCACCACAATATGTATCGACAGGTGCACCTGCAAGACCCAGAAATCTCTGAACTGCAGAATTTCCATTTACAGGGCTGTCAACACAGTTCTCATTTATGAACTGCATTATCTTGTTGTTCTCAAAGAAGGTTCTTGTTATAAACAATGTGTACTGAAGGTTTACCTGATCCTGCTCATAATTGTTGTCATTTGTGAACTCGCAGAAACCGGTAACTGTAAGCCTTCTCTTAAGGTCGGAAGCATTTGTCACCTTTACCTTCCATACCTCATAGGTCTTATCCAGAGGCACATAATAAAGCACCTCTGAATTGATTCCTGAATACTCAGCTTTGATGTTAGTGTAGGCAGTACCATGATGGCACTCGCTCTTGTATGTCTCAAGATCCTTGCCTACAGGCTGCCATGAAGCAGACCAGTAATCCTTTGACTCGTCATCTCTTAAATAAACATATCTTCCCGGCTGGTCAAAGTTATTAAATATATATCTTATGATCCTGCCGTTTGCTCCTGATTTCTCGAAGCTGTAACCACCCGCATTATTTGATATGATAGCACCGTACTCAGGAGAACCGAGATAGTTCGCCCATGGTGCGGGAGTATCAGGTCTGTCTATGATGTACTCCTTATTTGCTTCATCAAAATATCCAAATCTCATTAGCATACCCCTTATTTATTATTCTGCTGAACCTGTGCCTTCCTTTACATCCTTAAGACTAAGGCTTATCCTTCCGGCTCTCTCATCGATCTTGATGACCTTAACAGTTACGTCATCGCCTACATTTACAACATCCTCAACCTTATTTACATGCTTGTCTGAAAGCTTTGAAATATGGATGAGTCCATCCTTGTTAGGTGCAAGTGATACGATGGCACCGCACTCTATAACCTTAACTACCTTACCTGCGTAGTTCTTTCCTACTTCAAGTGGCTCAACTATCATCTTGATCATATTGATGGCCTTGTCCATGCCGTCCTGATCAACACCACAGATTGATACTCTTCCCTCATCATCGATATCAATCTTAACGCCTGTCTCCTCAATGATAGTGTTGATAGTCTTACCTCTCTGTCCGATAACCTCACCGATCTTATCAGGATCGATCTTGATCTGTACGATCTTAGGTGCGTACTCATTTACGTTTGGTCTTGGTTCAGAAATAGCAGGCTTCATACATGTATCCATGATGAAAAGTCTTGCCTCTCTTGTTCTTCTGATAGCCTCCTCAACTATAGGTCTTGTAAGGCCATGTATCTTAATATCCATCTGAATAGCTGTGATACCCTCTGTTGTACCTGTTACCTTGAAGTCCATATCGCCGAAGAAGTCCTCAAGTCCCTGGATATCTGTAAGCACGATGTAATCATCATCTGTATCACCTGTAACAAGACCACATGAGATACCTGCAACCATGCTCTTGATAGGAACACCGGCAGCCATAAGTGACATACATGATGAACACGTTGATGCCATTGATGTTGAACCATTTGACTCAAATGTCTCAGATACTGTTCTTATTGCGTATGGGAACTCCTCAGGTGATGGAAGTACAGGAAGAAGAGCTCTCTCAGCAAGGGCACCATGTCCGATCTCACGACGTCCGGGACCTCTTGAAACCTTTGTCTCACCTACTGAATATGAAGGGAAGTTGTAATGGTGCATATATCTCTTTGATGTAACATTCTCATCAAGTCCGTCGATCTTCTGGATCTCTGAAAGTGGGGCAAGTGTACATACGTTACAGATCTGTGTCTGTCCTCTTGTGAACATTGCTGAGCCATGTACTCTAGGCACGATATCTACCTCGGCTGCAAGCGGCCTGATCTGGTCGATGGCACGTCCGTCTGGTCTCTTGTGATCCTTTAAGATCATCTTTCTTACAGTCTTCTTCTGATACTGGTAGAGTGCTTCAGGAACAAGTGCAAGCCACTCTTCATTATCTGCAAATGCTTCCTCAAACTTATCTCTGATCTGTCTTATATTCTCTTCTCTTACCTGCTTCTCGTCTGTGAATACAGCGACCTCCATCTCAGCAGGTGTAACGATCTCTTTCATTGCCGCAAATAATTCCTCAGGAATTGCACAGCTCTCATATGAATGCTTTGGCTTACCAATCTCAGCAACGATCTTGTTAATGAACTCAATGATGGTCTGATTTACATCATGAGCAAGGTAAATAGCCTCAATCATCTTAGCCTCAGGAACTATATTAGCTCCTGCCTCAATCATGATAACCTTCTCGCTTGTTGAAGCAACTGTAAGCTTAAGGTCTCCCTCTGCCCACTGTTTCTGTGATGGGTTGATGATAAACTCACCGTCTACAAGACCTACCTGTGTCATTGCACATGGTCCGCAGAAAGGAACATCTGAAATACATGTAGCAATAGCTGAACCAAGCATTGCTACGAGCTCAGGTCTGCACTCAGGATCAACTGACATTACCATATTGTTAAGTGTAACATCATTTCTGTAATCCTTAGGGAACAGAGGTCTCATAGGTCTGTCTATAACTCTTGATGTAAGGACAGCATTCTCTGAAGCCTTACCCTCTCTCTTATTAAATCCTCCCGGAATCTTTCCTACAGCATACATCTTCTCTTCGTATTCAACGCTGAGCGGGAAGAAATCAATACCGTCTCTTGGCTTCTCTGACGCTGTTATTGTTGAAAGTACTGTTGTGTCTCCGTAGTGCATAAATGCTGCACCATTTGCCTGTGCCGCTACCCTGCCGATATCAACTGTAAGTGTTCTTCCGGCAAGTTCCATAGAGTATCTCTTAAACTCTTTGCTCATATTATTTTTTCTCCTATCCGAATTATAATTGTATTGTGAAAGACGTCGAAACAACTACAAAAACTACCGTAAACCGATAATCTTTATAGAAGTCTCGATATGTCTTATCACAATCTTTTAAATTTTATCATAGAGCTGCCAAAAAGACAACAGTATATAAAATAATTTTGCCGCTTATGCCAAGCATGAATTCTGCATGAAAGTTTATTGATCAAGTAGGCTTCCCACTACTTGATCTGTGCAATATTTGTCATCTCGCCTATCGGCTCGATGAACATTGACCTTCATATAGAAATTCATGCAGGCATGAATTCTGCATGAAGGCTTATTGCACAAAAAACTCCACCGGTATCACTACCGATGGAGCGTATCTTTTTTTGCCGCTATAGAAATTACTTTCTTAAACCAAGGCTCTCAATTAATGTTCTGTAACGATTGATGTCCTTGCTCTTAAGGTATGCAAGAAGGTTTCTTCTCTGACCAACCATCTTAAGAAGACCACGATTTGAGTGATGATCCTTAGGATTAGCCTTGAAGTGACCGTTTAAGTCATTGATTCTTGCTGTAAGAAGTGCGATCTGTACCTCAGTTGAACCTGTGTCCTGTGCATCCTTACCATACTTTTCTACGATTGCCTGCTTCTGTTCCTTTGTTATCATTGTAACAAACCTCCTAAATATTATAATACACGGCCAAAACTGAGCAACAGGTTGGAGTATCCTGTAACTAAGCATTGGCTGACCTTGATTAAGGTATCATAAAAAACCCGCAAAGTAAAGTCTTTTTTGCTTATTTTTTGTTGAAAGCTATATTCATGTCAGTTATAATGTTACGGTAACTCAAAACACAGTATAGACTCCATTATAACATGTACATCACACAGGGAATATAAAGCACCGTTTACGAGATATTGTTATTTTGATAAGTCACATACGCCGTGATCATGCATCGGGCCTCAGATCACGGAATATAACAGGCCTGTGAAAATGGTATATAATATGGCAGGATCAACAATAGGTAATAAATTTTCCATAACAACCTGGGGAGAATCCCACGGCAAAGCCCTTGGGGTGGTAGTTGACGGATGTCCCGCAGGTCTCACACTTGATGAGAATGATATACAGATATATCTTGATCGTAGAAAGCCGGGATTTTCCCAGTTCTCAACTCCAAGAAAAGAATCGGATAAAGTAGAGATATTATCCGGAATATTCGAGGGCAGGACAACCGGCACCCCTATTTCCATGATAGTCCACAATACATCCCAGCGTTCATCGGACTATGGTGACATAGCAACCTACTACAGACCCGGACATGCAGATTACACCTTTGATGAGAAATACGGCTTCAGAGACTACAGAGGCGGTGGACGTTCATCAGGAAGAGAGACAATAGGACGTGTGGCAGCCGGGGCTATCGCAGCCAAGATACTTAAACAGTTAGGCATAGAGATAACCACCTATGTATCATCTATCGGCGATGTCCAAGTGTCTCCTGAGAACTTCAACAGAGAATACATAATGCAGAACGAGCTTTATATGCCCGATAAGGACAGCTACGAAAGAGCCTCTGCTCTTCTGTCCGACATCATGGCTGCAAATGATTCCATAGGCTCCTCTGTCCAGTGCATCATAAAAGGCATGCCTGCCGGAATAGGTGAACCGGTATTTGACAAGCTTGATGCCAACCTTGCCAAGGCAATAATGTCAATAGGTGCAGTAAAAGCCATTGAAATTGGGGATGGCTGTATGGTATCGGAAAATCAGGGAAGCTACAACAACGACAACTTCTCCATGAAGGATGGCAAAGTATCCAAGCAGAGCAACCATGCCGGAGGAATCCTCGGCGGAATGAGCGATGGAAGTGACATCGTCATAAAGGCTCACTTCAAGCCCACCCCATCCATTGCATCCACCCAGCATACTGTAAATAAAAGTGGCGAGAATATTGAAGTATCCATAAGAGGCAGACACGATCCTATAATCGGACCTCGTGCAGTAGTTGTGGTTGAGTCCATGGCTGCCATAACCGTTCTTGATCTATTATTTGATAATATGAGTTCAAGGCTTGACAAGATCATAGATTTCTATTCATAATATCAAATTATGAAAACCTTCATAAAATAATTTTGATCAAAAAAAATCATGATCAAATACAAAAAAAGGATTCAAAAAACCTCAGGACATATGAGTCCTGAGGTTTTTTTCACATAATATTTATACAATGAAACTTATACTGGATAAGTGTTCATGTCCCATGATAATGATATCCGGTTTATTTAATCTCCTCTTTACTTTTTCCTATCTTCCATATAGCGTAAAGCCCGAGAGAAACTACCACACAACCTCCTACGATGTTACCAAGTGTAACAGGTATAAGATTCTTAACTCCAAATCCATACACATTAAGCTGCGAATGTATCTGATCTGCTGTATATCCGTACAGCTCGCATGCCTTGTCCACGTATTTGTCATTTGTAGCTGCAATCATCCCCGCCGGAATATAGTACATATTGGCAACGCAGTGCTCAAATCCTGATATTACAAAGACCATGATTGGGAAAAATGCTGCAAATATCTTACCGATGATATCCTTTGACGCAGAACACATAAGGACTGCAAGACATACAAGGATATTACACATTATTCCTGAGAAAAATGCCTTATCAAAGCTAAGCCCTGTCTTACCCATGGCAACCTTTATTGTGAAAGCTCCAAGCCCACCATCTGAATAATCGAACTGTCCTGATGCAAATACCGCATAGGCTGCAAATAACGCACCAAGGAAGTTGCTTAAGTATACAAGGATCCAGTTTTTTAACATTCCTGTAAGCCTTGCCTTACCATCCACAACTGCCATAATGATCATACAGTTGCCTGTAAATAACTCCCCTCCGATTATTATCACCAGCATAAGTCCCACCGGGAACACTGCTCCCGCCAGGGTTCTTGAAAGCCCCACATTGCTTACCGTATGTATGGCAAGGTTAGAACCTTCTGCGCCGATAGCAATAAACAAGCCTGCGAAAAATCCCATTATCATCATCTTGATCACATTCAGATTGGCTTTTGTCACTCCGGTCTTAATGTTGTTTTCAACAATCTGGGTAGGGTTAAAAAAATTCATTTCCATTTTTGATATTATCTCCTGTGTCTTTTATGTATTTCATTTATTAAGCTCTTGGATGGGCCTTTCTGTACTCTTCCTTGAGCCTGCTCTGCTTGCTGTTCAGATATATCTGAGTTGTAGATATATCTGCATGTCCGAGCATTTCCTGCACAGCCTTCAGATCCGCACCGTTATTTACAAGATGTGATGCAAACGAGTGCCTGATCATATGTGGGGTAATATCCTTCTCAATTCCAGCCTTGTTGGCATAATATTTAATTATCTTCCAGAAGCCCTGCCTTGTCATAGGTGCACCCTTGCAGTTAGAAAACAGATAATCACTATCCTTGCACATCTCATCATGCACTTCGTTTAAATATCTGCCCACTGCATTCTGGGCAGCATCCTCAATAGGTATTATTCTGGACTTGTTGGCATCGTGACACTCTATGTAACCAAGACTTAAGTTCACATCCGACTTCTTAAGAGTAACAAGCTCAGTAACTCTTATACCTGTAGCATAGAGCAGTTCAAGCATTGCCCTGTCCCTTATCTCTTTTGGCGTCCTGTCTCCCGGCTGCTCAAGGAGCTTTGTAACCTCTTCAACTGTCAATACGTCAGGTGCCTTCTTCTCGATCTTAGGTGTCTTAACCGTATCACAAGGATTGCTGTCTACAATTCCTTCCTTAATGAGGAAATTATAGAATGACTTGATCGATGCCACGTTCCTCGACACGGTTGCCGCTGACATCCCCTGTTTCTCAATATACAGCACATACGAATTGACCTTCGTCTCATTAATATCCTTGATATCCGTTATTCCGGTTTCCATAAAATAGTGATTAAACTTCATCAAATCTCTCTTATATGAAGCCACCGTATTAGCTCTGGACTTCTTCGTATCTTTCAAGAAAATCACATATTGATCTATTAATTGTTCCACTTGTTCTTCCCCTTGTTATGTTGACTAGTTAACATTATAAATACAATTTACAATAAAATCAAACATAATTTTTTGCCCTGTATTACAACTTTTTCGAGTTTTTTGGTAAAATGTACCAAATAATGTATCAATATAATTTATGTATACTAGATATTGTCAAAAATAATTTCAAAAAAATTTCAAAATTTTTAATTGAGTGACAAGATTTGTTAACATAAATGTAATAAAAAGCGCCATCCGTCTACTTTTAGCCTGTAAAAAAAGTGGTTTACTATAATTTTTGTTAATCGGCTGATCAAGCAGCAGTAACAGAATTGAAACATAATACAGAACTGCCGACAACACATATGGGGCAAGCGCCCTTATCTGATAGAACAGTATCCTGTCATCGAACCGTCCCATGACAATGCATGCCGTTGAAAATGTAAATACAACGGTCACAATCTGCACCGAATACTTAAGCGGAACAAAGCTCAAAAAGAAAAACATAAGTACCATCACAAGATTTATCACCAACAATATCTGGGCTGTTTTCATATTTTGAAATGCATTGTTGTATATCGTTGTGATCACAGTGTTACCGCACACAAGAAAAGACCCAGATAAAAGTCCCAGATAATACATAACATAGAAACAAGTCCTGTTCATAAGCCACTCCACAATTGTTCTGCTGTCTGAAACCATACATACATATTTCAGGCTATATATTATTTTATTATCTTTCCGAAATTATATGAGTTATTCTTTCGAAGTAATTCTCTTAAAATCATTCTTTTATGTCTATCCTTTTTATTTACTCTGCTGTTTTATGGATCACCTTTTACCATCTTCCCTGATTGCCCTATAAGCATATATAGCGATCAGGGTTTTTGAATCAACGATCTCCCCTCTTCTTATCATGTGATCAACCTGTTCCATATCAAAAAGACATACATCAATAAATTCATTCTCATCCATATGGCGATCTGTTTTCTCAAGCTTTGTACCAAGATAAATATATGTCTGCTCATTACTGGTACCAACGGCAAGAATAGTCTTTGTTATGAATATCCTCTTTCCAGGAACAAGACCTGTTTCCTCCCTTGTCTCACGCACAGCACACTCCTCAGGGCTCTCGCCGGGCTCCATGCAGCCTGCCGGCACCTCATATGTAAGCCTGTCCAGAGTGTTCCTGTACTGCTTCACAAGATATACCCTGCCGTCATCTGTGATCGGAAGTATACAGGCTCCGTCCACATGATCTATCAGGTCATATACCACTTCTCTGCCATCCGGAAGCACAAGATAGTCGTTATATACGTCAAATATATGTGCCTTGTAGGCAAGCTCCTTTTTTATTCTTTTATATTTATTACATTCCATAGTCGCACCTCATCCTTACAATCGGATATGCTCCTCCTACTGGATGGCATAGACATCATTACATAACGAAAAAGGTGCAGACAAATTTGTCTGCACCCTCTTATTTATTTTGCGTAATCAGTTACGCGAGACTCTCTAATAATATTAACTTTAATCTGACCAGGATACTCAAGCTCAGCCTCAATCTGCTTCGCAATATCTCTTGCCAGTAATACCATATCAGAATCACTAACGTGCTCAGGAACTACCATTACACGAATTTCTCTACCTGCCTGAATGGCAAATGTCTTATCAACACCCTTATGAGAGTTAGCAATGTCTTCTAACTTCTTAAGTCTTGTTGTATAAGTCTCAAGTGTCTCTCTTCTTGCGCCCGGTCTTGCAGCAGAAATCGTATCTGCAGCCTGAACAAGACATGCAATAAGAGATTCAGGTTCAACGTCACCATGATGAGCCTCAACCGCATTAACAACAATAGCTGACTCCTTGTATTTTCTACAAAGATCTGCACCTATCTGTACATGTGATCCCTCAATCTCATGGTCGATGGACTTACCAATATCATGGAGAAGTCCTGCACGCTTGGCAACCTTAACATCAACACCTATTTCGCCGGCCAATAAACCACAAAGATGTGCTACTTCTACAGAATGTTTTAAAGCATTCTGACCATAGCTTGTTCTAAATTTCATCTTACCAAGAAGTCTCACCAATTCTGGATGGAGACCATGAATACCCACATCTAATACAGCTGCTTCACCCTCTTCACGCATCATAGTTTCAACTTCCTTCTGCGCTTTTTCTACCATCTCTTCAATTCTGGCAGGATGAATTCTTCCATCCACAATAAGCTTTTCAAGGGCAATTCTTGCCACTTCACGTCTTACCGGATCAAAGCTTGATAAAATTACTGCTTCCGGTGTATCGTCAATTATAAGATCTACACCTGTCATTGTCTCAAGAGTACGGATATTCCTTCCCTCACGACCGATAATTCTACCCTTCATTTCATCGTTAGGCAACTGTACTAATGAGATAGTTGTCTCGGATACATGATCAACTGCACATTTCTGAATGGCAGTGACAACATAATCTCTCGCCTTTTTGTTAGCTTCCTCTTTTGCTCTGGTTTCTAATTCCTTGACCATAACTGCTGTTTCATGCTTTACTTCATCTTCAACAGTCTTTAATAAGTATTCTTTTGCCTGTTCAGAGGTTAATCCTGAAATTCTTTCAAGTTCCTGTAGTTTCTTTGCCTGTAGCTCATCGATCTTTGCCTTCTGCTTCTCAATAGCGTTTTCCTTCTGCGCAAGACTGTTTTCTTTCTTTTCAACAGCCTCTGCCTTACGGTCGATGTTCTCTTCCCTGGCAAGTATTCTCTTTTCCATACGGGATAACTCGCCACGTCTGTCCTTTACTTCTTTTTCAAGTTCATTACGTGTCTTGAGAGCATCTTCTTTGGCTTCAAGCATTGCTTCACGCTTCTTAGCTTCGGCGGTCTTCTGAGCTTCATTTATAATCTCCTTAGCCTGCTCTTCTGCTGTACCGATCTTAGCCTCTGCAATATTCTTACGATATGCTATGGCAACAAACCAGGCAACAACAATAAGGACAAGGGCAATAACGCCTTCGATTATATAATATCCCACAGGAGCACCTCCTTATTTAGTTTTCATTGTACAAGAATACAACATTGATATTTTATTATTTTTTGTGAATTATGTCAAGTAAAATCTAATCTTTTATGTATACTTTAACCAAATAAGCAAAGGAATTACACACCTGTATACTCATCTATGCATAATTTTATATCTCTGTACTTAAAACCTTTTCGCAGAAAAAAAGCAATGATCCTGTCCCTTTTTTCAAGACAGTCATGAACATCATACCGTCTTTCAAGCACCCTCATAATGGTTCCTTTCTCATCCGGAATATCTGACTGGGATATGGCCTCATCTATGATATCTCCCGGTACTCCCTTTGCTATAAGCTCATAGCTTATGACATTAATGCCCTTTTTATTAATGCGGCTCCTAATATATGCTCTGCTATACCTAAGGTCATCAATATAACCGTATTCCTTTAATTTATTCATGGTGGCATCGATTATATCCTGGTCGCAATAATACTCTTTCAGCTTCTTTCTCAGTTCTGCCTCACACTTGTCGGCGCATTTTATACATCCAACAGCTCTGTTCATGGCTCTCTTATAAAGGTATTCTTTCCTGAAGTTATCCAGAACGGCAGTATCCACTTCCTCTCCCACAATCAGCTTAAGCCGTCTTATATCCGAAGTATATACCACGGAATAAGGCTCATAGTCTGTGTACAGAACATACTTGCCCTCTGAAAGCTTCTTTAATTCAGTAACCTGCATGGATCAAATTTAGTCCTCTTTATTCCTCTTTATTCTCTTCCTGCTTAGAATCAGTATTACCTATACCAACCTTCTCCAGTACAAGTGCCTCTATCTCATTGCATACATCCTCATGCTCAGAAAGGTACAGCTTTGCATTCTCACGTCCCTGGCCTATCTTATCACCCTTATATGCATACCATGCACCTGCCTTGTTCACGATATTATGTTCTACTGCCAGATCAAGTATATCTCCCGTCTTTGATATACCTTTACCGAACATAATATCAAACTCAGCCTCCTTAAATGGTGGAGCCACCTTATTCTTAACAACCTTAACTCTTGTTCTGTTACCAACTATCTCGCCGCTTACGCGAAGTGTATCTATTCTTCTTACATCCATTCTTACGGAAGCGTAAAACTTTAACGCACGTCCACCGGTGGTAACCTCAGGATTACCGAATACTACACCAACCTTCTCTCTTAACTGGTTGATGAAGATAACCACACAGTTTGTTTTGCTGACAACAGCTGTAAGCTTTCTTAATGCCTGTGACATAAGTCTTGCATGGAGACCCATATGGGAATCTCCCATCTCACCATCTATCTCTGCCTTTGGAACAAGGGCTGCAACCGAGTCAACGATCACCACATCAACAGCTCCCGATCTTACCATTGTCTCTGTTATCTCAAGTGCCTGCTCTCCGCAATCAGGCTGTGAAATATACAAATTGTCGATATCAACGCCTATATTCTTGGCATATGTAGGATCAAGGGCATGCTCTGCATCAATAAATCCTGCAATTCCGCCACGCTTCTGTATCTCTGCAACCACATGAAGGGCAACAGTTGTCTTACCTGATGACTCAGGTCCGAAGATCTCGATTATCCTTCCTCTTGGGATACCGCCAAGTCCAAGTGCTATATCAAGACTTAAAGATCCGGTAGGAATAACCTCAATATTCATGTTGGAAGCTGAATCCCCAAGCTTCATAACCGATCCCTTACCATACTGCTTCTCTATATGTGCCAGTGCGGCGTCAAGTGCCTTTATTCTCTCTTCATTATTTACTGCCATAATACAATTCTCCTCCTATGAACATCTGTTCGATTTAACTACATATTATACAACTACGGTTACTTTGTCAATACTTTTTCAACTGTAAATAATAAAAAATCCAGATCATAACGCTTTTTGATTATACTACATTTTACAACAGGATATAATTAATATATAATAAACTGATCATAAATTATTTAGAAAACGGAGGAACCAAATGTCCACAGTAGGTATAATCGCAGAATACAATCCCTTCCACAACGGTCATATGCTGCATTTAAACAGAGCCAAAGAGCTTACCGGTGCAGACCATGCCCTGTCCGTAATGAGCGGAAATTTTCTCCAGAGAGGACTTCCTGCCTTCTGCGACAAGTACAGCCGTGCCTTTCTCGCCGTATCCTGTGGGCTTGACGCTGTGTTCGAACTTCCCTTCATATACGCAGTATCCGGTGCAGGGGAATTTGCAGCAGCAGGAATATCATTGCTTAACAGCCTTGGCGCAGTAGACTATGTAGCCTTCGGAGCCGAGGACAACGCGCCGGAGCTTTTTGATGAGATATCCCAACTGATGGCAGAAGAACCTGAGGAATACAGCCTACGCCTTAAAAACCTGTTAAAGAGCGGTCATTCCTTCGCCTCAGCCAGAGCAGCTGCCCTGTCGGAGGTATTTGGTGATACATGTGCGGCTATAATAAACAAGCCTAACAACATTCTTGCCATAGAATACTGTACAGCCCTTAAGAAAACCGGCTCCCATATCAAGCCGGTGATAATAACAAGAAAATATTCCGATTACAACAGCACAGAGCTTAATCCTGCCGTGTCCTCCGCCAGCGCCATTAACCGGGCAATATATGACTCCGGAAGCTACAGCAATATCAAGGGCAATGTGCCGGAGGCTGTCTATAGTTTTATTGCAGACAACTTCAACAGAAGGCTGCCGGTATATCACGATGACATGTCACAATTGCTGCAGCACAAAAGATTGTTTTCAAATACAGCAGATCCGAATGGCAACCCGGATGGCAAAAAATATGGCAACATAAATCCGAACGCCAAATATACAGGTACAGAAATATATGACATGTCCACAGAGATTGAAAACCGTCTGAAAAAGCTGCCGGTAAACGACACTATAAGTAATGTTGCCGGAGCCCTTAAGACCAGGAACTATACTTACACCAGAGTATGCAGGGCTCTTGTTCACTATATATTCGGAGTTACCGGTGAGGAATTCCAAAGAGAAAAGGCAGACGGCTATATAAGATATGCAAGGCTCCTGTCCTTCAGAAAAGACTCAGGAGCTATGTTAAAGGAAATCAAAAGCAAGGCCACTGTTCCTGTCATCACCAAAATGGCGGATACCGCCCCTGAAATCATAGGCTCCCTTCAGATGAAATATGACCTGATGGCTACAAATATATACAACAATATGATCTACAACAAGTTCGGAGAGATACTTCCGAACGATTTCACTGCAAATATACCAATATATTAACACGAATAATATAACAGGCAAAAAGCACATATAATAAATAAAAAAGAGTATCCATCATCATGATCTCAGTTATATTTATCATATGTGTTTTATTTTCCTGTATAAACAACAAAGTCATTATTGAGGGATGTCGCGAAGGCCTGCTGGTATGGTATGACTCTGCTCTTCCTGTGATACTGCCCTTCCTTCTGCTTACGTCCCTTTACACATCCTATCTGTCCTTAAAAAAAATATCCCAAAAAAGATCCATCTTAACAATGCTCATAACAGGACTGTTCTGTGGCTTCCCAACAGGAGCATTGACCTGCTGTAACCTGTTAGGAAGTCATCAGACCGACAAAAAAACAGTATATGCCCTTATGCCCCTGTGCAACAACATAAGTCCCATGTTTTTATTTGGATACATATATCCCATTATAAGTCCTCTGGGAGCAAGCCTGCCCCACATGCTTATATGTCTGTATGTGCCGGAGTTGTTATTCTGTCTCACATACCTGGTGCTCCATCAGACACATAATGAAAGAACAAACGAAGCTGCTGCCACTATCTCCCACATGCAAAAAAATGAAGCAGTGATTCCCTGCAGGAAATCACCTGAGGATCCTCTTATGTCATCAATAAAGGCAATAACCATGATTGGCATATACATAATCATTTTCTCCATACTGTCTAATATCATAGAATATATAAGTCACAGTAATAGTTATGTAAACTTTGTACTTCCTATGCTTGAGATCACAAAGGGAAGTATCCTTCTTGAAGGTCTTATAATTGTAGACAAAATAAAAACAGCCCTGATCATCTTCTTAACATCCTTCGGAGGAGTATGTGCCATCCTCCAGGCAGGACATTTCCTAAGAAAATCCGGACTGTCTTTATTATTCTATACAACATCTAAAATAACATGTGCCATAGCGTCAGTCGCACTGCACCTGTTGCTTACCATGATATAATCACTCGTCGATCTGATTACTCGTCAAGGAAATCCTCATCGTAGTCTTCATCATCCTCATCAAAATCAACATCATCCGAGTAACCTGCATCGCCGTACACATTAAACTTCTCCTCAGGAGCAGCTGTTGCGGCACTCTCATCCTCCTCAGGCACAAGCTTTGTATCACCATTCATAGATGCAATGCTTGTGTTAAGCTCTGCAACATTTCCTGTAACTGTATCAAGCTCTGACTGAAGTGACGCAATAAGGTTCTCATAATTTGCCTTTTCTGCCTCAAGAGTAGCAGCAAGGAAATTCTGTATACCCACAACCTGATCCTTTGAGTAATACATTGAACCAAGTCTTACTTCGTTAGCCTGGGCATTCGCCTCTGACATGATCTGGTCAGCCTGTGCCCTTGCTGTCTCAACGATCTCATTCGCACGAATGTTGGCAAGCTCAACTATCTGGCTCTGCTCAACAAGCTTGTTAGCCTGAGCGATAGACTCTGTAACAACAGAATCAGCACGAGTTCTGGCATCAGCAAGGATAGCTTCCTTGTTTCTCATGATCTTCTTACATCTATCTATCTCCCCAGGGAGCTTCATCTTTAATTCATCCAACATCTGGAGCAGATCTTCCTTTGGAACAACGATCTTGCTGGAAGATAATGGCTGGAATTTACAGTTCTCAATAAATATCTCAATCTCACCAATCATATCTTCAATGCTCTTCTTACCCATTTTTCTTATCCTCCTAATAATTAACTGTACACACTGCTACTCTATTGTATATTTCTCTTTAAGCTTCTGCAAAACACACTCAGGAACAAAACCATCAACGCAAACACCGTATCTGGCATATTCCTTTACTATACTTGAACTCAGATACGCATACTCAATGCTTGTTGTAAGAAATACTGTGTCAATATCCGGAGCAACCTTTCTGTTGCTCTGGGCTATCTGGAGCTCATATTCAAAGTCTGTAACGGCACGAAGTCCCCTCACCAGAACATTAATATCATTGTCTCTTGCAAAATCTATCAAAAGTCCGTCAAAATTTTTTACTGTAACATTCGGGATACCCGCCACAGCCTCATTCAACATATTAACACGTTCAGTCACGGAAAACAACGGCGTTTTTTGAGTATTGTTCAAAACCCCCACTATCACCTCGTCAAATATATCTGCCGAACGCTTTATAATATCCAGATGTCCTAAAGTAACCGGGTCGAAGCTTCCCGGATATATTGCTCTGCTCATATCAGTCTCCTGCGGATAAATGTATGCTTGTTTGTCTTGTACACTTTTGATTTGTACACCTCAAAACCAGCATCATACAAATAATCAAACTCTGTATCAATATCGGACTCTACGATCACAACCGTATCAACGTCAACGATACCGGAAGCTGACAGCCTCAACAGAACTCTCTTCTCAAGTAACTTACCATAAGGCGGATCCATGAAGATAACATCAAACACAAGTCCCTTGCTTTCAAGGAGATCGATCACTCCCACCGCGTCTCTCTTGTACACAACAGCATTCTCGCCAAGATTGGTAAATTCAAGATTTCTCTCTATACACGCCACTGCCTTTCTGCTGTTTTCAACAAAACAAGCACCGGCTGCACCACGGCTCAGAGCCTCAATACCTATGGCTCCGCTTCCTGCAAAAAGATCAAGGAACCTACATCCAGGCATAAGTACATTTATCATGTTAAACAAGGTTTCCTTTATCCTGTCTGTTGTGGGTCTTGTATCCAGCGAATCAATGGTTTCTAATTTTAAACTTCTTGCTGTTCCTGATATCACTCTCATATGTCTGTCTTATTCTACCCTTATACTCTGCTATGTCTGACCAAATTCCAAGCCAAACACAATGTATATTTTATATAAATGTTGGATTTTGTCAACCATTAATTTACATAACTAATTACCAAGTATTTTATCTCTTATATATTTTCCTGTGTCGGATATGTCCGATTCACTGAAATCTGATACCGTCGTTGAAGACGATGAGAACAGGGAAGCAGTCTCCGCCTTGTTAGACAGGCTCCAGGATGCATAGCTCAAATTATATTTATCGATAAATTCAAACCAGGCATCAGCCTCATTATAATCTATGGCTCCGTTTCCCGATGCATCACATATACTGAACTCACTTATAAATACAGGAAGACCATTGTCTATAGCCTTGCTTATCTTATCCCTCAGCTCCTGCTTGTGAGTTGCCGCATAGAAGTGGGCAGCATACATTATATTGTCATATCCTGTTACAGGATCCTCTGACGCAATATCCACATCCTGTGACCAGGTAGGTGTGCCAACTATGATGATGGCATCCTTGTCATTTGCCCTTATAACCGGTATTATAGTCTCCGCATAGCTCTTAACATCGGTCCATGTGGTTCCGCCGTTAGGTTCATTACATATCTCGTAAAGCACGTTGTCATACTCTGCGTATTCCTTTGAAACCGTATTAAAGAAATCCTTAGCGTCCTCAATATGATTATTAGGATTATTGTCATTTAATATGTGCCAGTCGATTATCACATACATACCAAGATCTGATGCATAGCCAACTCCGTCATCAAGAAGCTTCTTTATCTCAGCCTTGTCTCCTCCGCTGCAATAACCATAGGAGTCGCCTGTATCGGTATACATGGCAAGTCGGATGAGATTTGCCCCCCAGTCATCCCTTAAGGTTTTGAATGTTTCTTCACTTACATACTGTGGAAACCATGTCATTCCATGAGTACTTAATCCCTTAAGCTGGTACTTATCGCCGTTTTTGTCCACAAGATCAGTGCCCTTTACGCTGAGCTTTCCATGATTTTCAACAGGTGTGCCACTCTCCGGTTCGGGCTTCTTTTTACTTTCAGCCTCTGCCTCCGCTTCTTCAGTTTCGGTCTCTTTCTTCTCTGTACCTGTATATAACTCGCCATTTATATACAGCCTGTAGTCCTTCACTGTAACATCATCAGCCTTCACATTGAAGCCAAAATTAACATTTCCGCCTGCCTTAAGTTCAGCAGTATAATCATATCCCACTACTGTAATGGTATCGCCGTTTACCTCTGCCTTACCGCCCCATATATCCGCAAGCTCAGGCTCCGATGCAAATACCAGCTCGATCTTCCAGACAGTAACATCCTTCTTGTCCTTATTGTAAATGATCACATTCTTGGTTGCGGCGTTCTTACCGTTTTCCTGCCATGAAGAATTGTCCGAAATGCTGGCATAATACAACATCTCCACATCCTTCGAAGCCGCTTCCGTGCTCTCCTCTGATGAAGTATCTTCCCCTTCATCCTTTGCGCTTTCCGTAGCTACCTCTGTAGATACGGAAGGAACCGTATCGTCATTACCTGTTTTGTCATCCTTTTTTCCTGATAATGAAATAATAACCGCTGTAAGTACCCCTATAATAAGTACAAGTCCGATTATCACCCCAAGCATTATCTTACTTTTCTTATCCTTCATCATTCTCTCCTCCTTGAACTTCAGCCTATTTAAAATTTGTCTTCGGCTACATAGCAAGTTTTTATACAATATTTGCCATGCTCTATATCACTTAACGCTTTATTTTTCTTATGGCTCTGTTTAACTCCGACATTTCCTTTACACCGGCTCGTCCTCTTCCGTACCTTACCCTGCGGTACACATCTGACACATGACTGAAATCTTCATCTGTGGTCTGCTCTATGGCAGTATCTATGTCCCTGGTGGTCATCTGAGCCTTAAGTGTTATATCATACCTGTAGTTCATAACCGCATATCTGTAGATCTTTCTGAACCTCTCCTCAAGGCTTAACTGCTCCTTTATCCTTTGGAACACATTCTTTTTCTCCACATCATAGTCCACACTCATATCAGCCTTTTCTACTATGTCAGTCCGGACACGTCTTGCCATTACCCTTTTTAACATCCACCTGATCAGTCTGTACATTAAATACAGTGCAAGCACGGTCATTACGAAGTATATCAGCACATCAAAGTTTTCTCCCACATACCCCGACGCCTGCCGGCTTCTTTCGTTTTGCACCGTATCAGCTCCCGAAGACGCCTGTCCCGTATACGACACGAAGCTGTACAGGAAATGATATGCCAGATATATGGCAGCGCCTATGTACTTCACCACGGTAACTATCATATCAAGCATCCTGTTAAAGATCCTCTCAACCATATCAACCCTGGATACAAAGAAGCACAGGGAAAATATCAAAAGAAAGGTAATAACAAAGCCGGAATTTATCCTTATTATATTTCTGAATGGTATCATTTCTGTATCAGCGGTACAACCGATATACTTATCTATTCCTTCCGCATACATGCTAAGAAGATAACAAAGAAGCAGCACCAGCAGGAACGCAAATGCCACATTCTTTAAAAGACCGCTTCCCACATATGCTCCGTATATATATATGATGAGACAGGTTAAGAACATGACCCACGGCACATCATCCACCTTCTTCAGGTTCATTCCGCGTCTGTTGTATATGACTGACTCACCTGCATTGTGAAATATGAGCAGTCCGAAAAATATCCTGTATCCAACTGTGAATACCGGAAAAAACAAGGGGACAACAAGAATCAAATGCAGTGCTTCCATAAGGAAATAGTAAGGTACCATTTCCCTGATAACCCATGACAAAGCAAATATCCCTGCAATATATACCATATCCCATGTCCTCGGTTCCTGTTTCACACATATGACACAGAAGAAAAAGTACAGTAGAACAGAATACAGAACATCATATATACATGCAAGTATCCTTCTGCCTGCATACAGCTTATGTTTCATTATACCCTATCTCCACTCCCTTCATATATCCCCGGACAGACTCAAAGCCGTTTATATCATAATATGGCACCAGCATACTTATACCTACGCCATTTGCCCACATATGATCAAGCTTCTGTAACAGATCAGCCTTATAATAAGGGGAAATCACCACATAATATATATCAGGATCCACATTTCTCACTTCTCTGTCCAACACCTCATAAAAATCCTGAATACCGCTGTTGCCGTTTATCCTGGCCAGGCATTTATTTACAGATTTAAGAGCCTCGGATCCGTTGCCCTTAAACATACAATTCTCCTTAGTTTCAAGGATATCCCTGCCATTTGAATAAAATTCAATATCCTGTTTCCTGCCAACCAGGCTTTCAGCCACAGTCCTCACCAGACTTATGCTTACCTCCTGAAGCTTCTCCGGCCTGATCATGGAATGAGGCTCCAAATTAAGAAGTATCCTTACGACTCCGCTGCACACACTGTTATGCTTGTTCACCATAAGCCTGTCATTCATGGCGGATGCCTTCCAGTTGATACTTCTCATGCTGTCTCCGTGCACATACTCCCTTATACCTGCATAGGCAAATGGGTCGGGCATAAGCCGTCTCCTGACCTCTATCTCCCCAAGGATATCATTCATGCTGTCCTCTATCCTGTCATATGGATACGCCAAAGGGAATACATACACACCGGCATCAAGCTTAAGATATCTGGCATACTGCTTCACCATAAAATAATCCCTGGCAATAATGCTTACAGAGCTTATGGAATAAAATCCACGTTTTCTTGCAACAAAATCTATATTTCTGGTTATCTTTTCATTGCTCATTACAGAAAATCCGTCATTCCTGTAATTCATATCCGTAACATCAGTATTCACCCTGTCACAGAACTCAAGATATCTGGACACGGCGAATTTAACATGAAGTACTGTAAGCGGTAGCACCTTGGCATTATTTATCCGTTCTGATATGTATGCCTTCTCACCGATCTCCATATGGGGAACCGAAAAGGAAACGTCAATATCCAGCCGCCTGTCCCAGTTCTTTTTAAATATTTTTTGCTGAGCATAATATATACATATACATATAACAGCCGAAACAACAAGTACCATTTATCTTTCCCAATTTTCAACAGGAACCTGTATCTCCCCTACAATATTCTCAATCAGTCTGTAGGAATTTCTCGTATCTCCCATGGAATTGACGGCTATGATCCTGTGTCCCAGCACATAAGGTGCAACAGCTCTCACATCATCCGGTTCAACATATCCACGCCCCCTCATGGCAGCATATGCCTGACTGCACCCGGCTAACATCAGCGTTCCTCTGGAGCTGGCGCCACATGAAATATGAGAATTTTTCCTGGTTCCCATAATTATGTCAACCATATATTTCTTTACACATTCATGGACAAATACACCCTTGATGCTTTTCTTCATTTCCATAATATCAGAAATATCCACAACACTTTCTATCTTTATCTCCTTTTCTCCTGCGATAAATCTGTTTATTATGGCAAGCTCCTCATTACTGTCTGTGTCCTCCATGCTTATCTTCATGGCGAATCTGTCAAGCTCTGCCTCAGGAAGCGGATATGTGCCTGCATTTTCAATGGAGTTTTCTGTTGCAATAACAAAAAAAGGCTCTGTCAAAGCTCTGGTAACTCCGTCTGTACTTACCTGCCTCTCACCCATTGCCTCAAGAAGTGCCGACTGGGTTCTCGGAGTGGCACGGTTTATCTCATCAGCCAGCAATATATTGGCAAATACCGGTCCCGGCACAAACTCAAACTCAGAGGTGCTTCTATTAAATATATTAATTCCGGTTATATCCGACGGCAGCAGGTCAGGGGTAAACTGAACACGCTTGAATACACCAGATATACTTTCCGCAAGACATCTTGCCATGGTGGTCTTTCCTGTTCCCGGTCTGTCCTCAAGCAACACATGTCCGTCAGCAAGAAGAGACACCAGCATAAGCTCAATAGCTTTGTCCTTACCCACTATTACATGACTTATATTATCCTTTATAAGCTTTATCTTTGATGCAATTTCTTTGATCTCCATATCTTCTCCCAATACATCATAATACAGTCTGGGCAGTCATAGCATTTCCCATCCTGCCAACATCCAGTTCATCTTTATATTCCCGGTATACATCCTGGGCAAGTCTAAGCATATCTGCGTGGTTATAGATATCACCCACCTTAAACATAAACTCACCACTCTGCCTTATTCCGAAGAAATCCCCGGGACCTCTGCGCTTAAGATCTTCATTTGCAATGTAGAAGCCATCATTGGACTCTGCCAGTACGTTAAGCCTGTCCATTATCTCTTCCTTCTTGCTTCCACTTAAGAATATACAGTAGGACTGGTTACTGCCCCTTCCCACGCGGCCTCTGAGCTGATGAAGGGCGGCAAGACCGAAACGCTCGGAATTCTCCACCATCATGACTGTGGCATTAGGATTATTTATACCAACCTCTATAACCGTGGTGGATACCAGTACGTCTATGGTTCCATCATAGAAATCCTGAAGTATCTGCCGCTTCTCCTCACCGGACATCTTTCCGTGTAGATAAGCTACTGACACTGCATTTCCATAATATTTCTTCAGGTCATCGGCGTAATCAATTACATTTGCCACGTCGTCCATATCCTCGTTCTGGTTCACCATAGGACACACGATATAGGCCTGATGGCCCTTCTTCACCTCACTTCCGATAAACTTGTGGGCAGTCTCCCTGTAGTTGTAATCAACCACGCAGTTCTTTATAGGTATCCTTCCTGCAGGAAGCTCATTTATCACCGAGATGTCCAGATCACCATACATTATTATGGCAAGGGTTCTGGGTATCGGTGTGGCGCTCATGACCATAACATGGGGATTATAGCCCTTAAGTGCCAGGTTTTCTCTTTGTCTCACTCCAAATCTGTGCTGCTCATCTGTTATAACAAGCCCCAGCTCATCATATGTAACATTCTCCTGGATCAGGGCATGGGTTCCTATTATTATGTCCGCCCTGTGTTCACTTATATCGCTGCACACAAGCCTTTTTTCCTTTGCCGTCATAGAACCGCACAACAGGACAACTTTTATATCATAAGGTTCAAATAACTTAACAAAGTCGTTATAATGCTGGGTTGCCAGCACCTCCGTAGGTGCCATGAGGATTCCCTGTCTTCCCGACAATGCCATGGCATATAATGCTATGGCTGCAACTATTGTCTTTCCCGACCCTACATCACCCTCTATGAGCCTGTTCATGATCCTGTCTGACGCCATGTCTGAAAGCACATCATCTACCGCATTTTTCTGTCCCCCGGTGAGCTTATAGGGAAGTGACTCTATAAATTCTGCCACCTGAACATCCTTATTTACCACATAATGATTTTCATTTACAGAGTTGCTCTCTTTGTTCCTGTCCATATTGTAGAGAAAACCAATAAACTCGTTAAAGGCAATACGCTTTATGGCCGCAACCAGAGACTCCTCATTTGCCGGATAATGTATGTTCATAAGAGCGTCACTCATACTCATCAGATGATTTCTCTTTCTGATATCCTCCGGCAGGAAATCCTTCATACGCTTTATCACTGCCTCACTGTTTTTTACAGCCTTCTGTATGGTCTTGCTGGTCACACCCTTGACACAGGAATATACCGGCTGCCACACAGACAGCAGCTCCATATATTTATTCTTCACATAGTATTCAGGCTGGGTCATCGTAAGCATGCCATTCTTCCTGGTCACATCCCCCACGAATACATAGCTCTCACCAATATGAAAAAAATTACGCAGAAAAGGACAATTAAACCATGTAAGTTTAATTGTCCCTGTAAAATCTTTGGCATAAACGGAGCACAATGTCATATTGCGCACCTTCTTAACCTCAACCCTTGAATTTATAACTGCAAATACCGCCTCTCTTGCTCCGCATGAAACGTCGGCTATATCCTTAGGGCTGCTGTAATTAACATATGATCTTGGATAGTAATTAACAAGGTCTTCCACAGTAAAAATCCCAAGCCTTGAAAAAGACTCTGCGGTCTTCTCTCCAACACCCTTTACTGCTGTAACACTATCACCAATTACCATCTCTGTTCTCCCTGTTATAAACCATCAGTGACAATCCGGCAGCAATACCGGTATTACTCAACTGATACTATATAATAGTATATAGGCTGGCCTCCGAAATAAAGTGATACATCACAGTCAGGAAACTCTTCCGATACTCTCTCTGACAATTTTTCTGCATCCTCTTTCGTTACATCACTGCCGTAATATATACTGATTATCTCCTTGTCTTCGTCATAGCACTCTGAAATAACATCAAATGCCACATCCGCAATATCACTTCCCACTGCAAGAAGTCCCTTGTCGGAAAGACCCATTATGTCTCCCTGCTTTATAGTCTTGCCGTCTATGCTTGTATCCCTTACTGCATATGTCACCTGTCCGCTCTTGACATTCTCGATAGCCTCAAGCATGTTCGTCTTATTGTCCTCAAGACTGATAGTCGAATCATAAGCTATCATCGCACTTATGCCCTGTGGAGCATTGGCGGTAGCCATTACTATGATATTCTTGTCCTCACAGAGATCGGCAGCCTGGTTGGCAGCAAGCACAACATTCTTATTATTAGGAAAGATAAATACATTCTTTGCATTAACCCTGTCAATGGCATTGAGCATATCCTCAGTACTTGGGTTCATGGTCTGACCACCTTCTATAACATAGTCAACCCCAAGCTCCACAAAGAGATCCTTGAGACCATCACCCATTGATACGGCTATGAAACCACATTCCTTGGAAGGCTTCTCCTGCTTCTTACGTCTGATCTCTTCCTGCTTCTCTGCTTCTTCCTTGTCCGCTGAGGTCATAAGTCTCTCATTATGCTCAAGCCTCATATTATCGACCTTCATATTAGAGAGGTATCCGTAGGTAAGACCCTTCTCAAATGCCTGACCAGGATGATTTGTATGAACATGTATCTTAACGATACCATCAAAGGCAACACATACTATTGAATCACCAATAGACTCAAGGTAAGCTTTAAGCTTATCCTCCTCATCCTCGTCAAACGGATTCTCAAGATTTATTATAAACTCTGTACAATATCCGAATTTAATATCTGCTGTAGATATATCGTTGCTTGACGCTCCTGCCACAGTCTTCTTAACCACCGGTGCAGTCATGGTCTCATCCACAACAACCTTTCCTGTAAGGGCATCAACGGCTCCCTGAAGGACAACCATAAGTCCCTTTCCACCGGAATCCACAACACCCGCCTCCTTAAGTACAGGAAGCATCTCGGGAGTCCTGTCAAGGACCTCATTACCATGGGCAATAACATCTTCACAGAACTGCTCAAGGGACACATCAGCATCGGCGCACTCTCTTGCCTTGGTTGCAACGCCCTTGGCAACGGTAAGGATAGTTCCCTCCTTAGGCTTCATAACCGCCTTGTATGCAGTCTCAACTGCCTTCTGGAATGCATCAGCTATCACATGGACATCCAGTTCCTTCTCGTCAGCTATCTTCTTGCTGAAGCCACGAAGCAGCTGGGATAATATAACACCCGAATTACCTCTGGCACCTCTTAATGATCCTGTTGACATGGCTCTTGCTATGCCAGACATATCAGAATCTGACACTGCCTCAACCTCTCTCTTGGCTGAAAGTATGGTAAGGGTCATATTAGTTCCGGTATCTCCGTCAGGAACCGGAAAGACATTCAGTTCATTAATGTATTCCTTATTCTTATCAAGATTTAATGCACCGGCAACGAATGCTTTCTTAAGCATTGCTGCGTTAATCGTATTATTCACTGCTAACTATCCTCCAACTAATCCAATACCTTAACGTCTTCCACATATACATTTATCTGGCTGACCTTAAGAGAAGTAAAATCTTCCACCTTATACTTAACAGACTGCATAAGGTTATCTGTAACTGCCTTGATACTGACACCATAAGCAACAACTATATGAAAATCTATAACTATATCACCGTTCTCATCAAACTTAACGCTGACGCCCTTACTGATATTGTCTCTCTTCAACTGTTTTACGAGACCATCCTTAAGACTGACTATTCCCATTCCGACTATTCCGAAACAATCAAGAGCAGTAAGCCCTGCCACCTGCGCTACTACATTCTCATCAAGACTTACGGTCCCGATATCACCATCAATATATTCTTTCATAAAAGCCTCCAATTTCAAAACATCCAGCAGCAACCATTGAAATTGTCTGTTTGGTATCGTCACCTCATATTATGTGTAATGCCACCTCATTTGCACTGGGTAGCATTTAGTCAGTGCCATTCTAAATGTGTCTTCGACACTTGGTGCTTCCTCCGACAAGGGTTGCTGCAACGTATCGATGTCATAGTCATCATTACATAACTGTAAATGCATCGTAACAGACGCATTAAAACGCATTATGCTTTATTATATCACACCATAGGAAAAAATAAATAAAAACTTTTTAAATTTATGCTTGCATATGCTGACATTATCTGTTAGAATGAGTTCTGTTGTGAACAAACGGATAACTAATTAAGGAGGTGCTATCATGGCAAAATGCTCAGTTTGTGATAAGGCTGCTCATTTTGGAATTAAGGTGAGCCATTCTCATAGAAGATCAAACAGAATGTGGAAGTCAAACGTAAAGTCAGTTAAGGCGATTGTTGACGGAACACCAAAGAGAATTTACGTTTGCACAAAGTGCTTAAGAGCAGGCAAGGTAGAACGTGCTTAATTCTGAATAAAGACGAGAAAAAAAGACTGATGACTCAGTCTTTTTTTATTGTAATGACGTCTGGGACATCGTTACGCTGCAGTTATCCCATAAGTACTTACGCTTCTATCTTCTGCAGAAGAATATATATGATAAAAGTAATAAGATGGTTATTACCAGAAATTCTATAAAGCCTTCAACAAGATAGGCTATCAACATCCCTACTGCAACACAGAACAAAGCGAAACCGATTATTTTTGACAAAATAAAAACCACCGCCCTATACAGTATATTAAAAGTATATGACAGTGGTTTTATTTAAGTGCGGTTATTATTCTTCTTTTTTGGAAACATCCTTGACAACCTGTTCCACTTCGATTTCTTCCTCACTCTTGTTCTTCTTAAAAAGTGCACAGATCTTATCTACGATCTCAGGAGCCATATCCATAGCCTTTGTAACAGCATCCTGATTCTTGATATTTACAAGTCTGGTCTTGCCCTCAGATATAACGAGAACTGCTGAAGGTGACAGCTTAGCTCCGATACCGCCTGCAGCATTGCTTCCCTTCTCCTTGTTAAATGCTCCCGCTGCCATTCCGAAATTAACATCAAGGAGCGGTATGATTATTGTATCTCCAACCTTAATAGGATCTCCGACAACAGACTTTGATGAAACAAATCCATCCATTCCACTGAAAAGTGTTTTCATTGTGTTCTCAATATTAATATTTGCCATTACTATTTCCTCCCTGAAATACGTTTAAAGTCACTTAAAGCAGCTCTGCAGTTCTTATTAAACATAACCCTCACTGCTACAACAAGTATTTTTCCTAATCTTATACGTCCCTTGGCATACAGATTTCCTTCAAGAATCTTCTTTGAGAAATCCGGTGTCACATCTATCTTGTCATAATACAACGGATACGCCACACTCATCAGTCCCAGGTGTTCACCGGTGGTTGCCGGATCTCCTGTTCCGTACACCAGCTCACCTGTAAGCTTCTTAGGTCCTATGGTCTTAAGAAGGCTTATGAGATTGAACTTCACAACCGTAAGTGCCAGTCTGGTATTTTCCTTTCTTATAAATCCCATATAAGAATCCTTCATGTCCTTAAGGGATCTGAACTTCTCAATACCGTTTGCTATTATCCTGTATATCTTACCTGCTACCTTATCTATGAAACCACCTATGAGCTTCTTTATGCCGCATGCAATATCATAGAGATCAGCGTCATTCTTTATAAACCTGATAGCGTCTGCCTTAAGGCTGTCATCTTCATCGGATGTTTTTTCTCTGCCAGTGATATTCTCTTCACCGTAAGCAGTTTCCTTGTCAGAAACATTATCTGTATCTGAATTTTCTCCCTTGCCGAAAATATTCTCATGAAGAATTTTTTCCTTATCGGAAGAAGCTTCACTGCTCCAAGCCACATCCTGCTTCTTCACATCAGAAGCTGCCTCAGGCTTATCTGCCTTTACCTCTGCTTCGCCGGTTTCAGGATTCTGAACAGACATGCCATTCTTTCTTGCAAGCTTTGCCTGCTTTCTTATTTCCTTTATTTCCTGTTTTTCTTTTTTCTTTGTTTCCTTAAGATCCTTCTTGGCCTGTTTCTTAGCTTCCTTTTCCTGCTTACGCTTCTCAGCCTCACGAGCCTCCTCCGGAGTCATCTTATGTCTGTTGTCCATAAGCGTTCCGCCGAAGGTCTTAAGCCTGTAATACAAGCCATCTTCGTTGTAATCCGCTTTCAGGCACAGAACAAATCCCATATATGACACCTTAAGCTTCGCCACAAACTTCTCATGCTTGTCTGCGTACACCTTATATCTGAAAGGCACCAGCAGAAGAAGTAACAGAAGAACTATAGCCAGTCCAAGAAGAATAAGCACTGTAAATAACAGGATCTTCAATATCAGCAATGTAATATGTAACATTATCTACCCCTCTGTTTCATCTTTTCTGTCTGTCTTGCCCAGTTTCAGCTTTTCATAGTTCCTAAAATAAGATACACAATCAAAACCCCCTGTAGCAGTATACACATCATCTATTATAGCTCTCACCAGTGAGTATGCCTGGATCTTCGAGCTTGCGATCCCGACGATATGTATATCATTGCTTCTCTGCTTATAATGGGTCTGGGTAAGCTCCGGCTGGTGATACACCTCAAGAAGTCCTTCTCCCGATAACGGCAGGGTGATGAGCACCACTCCCGGACACAGCTTAAACTTCTGTATATTTTTAATTGTCCTGATCACATTGATACCCGGCATCCTGCCGACGTACAAATGTTTATCTATAACCATTACGCATCTCCTACTAACGAACCGTCATTAATCTTCCATTATTCCCCTTATCACTGAATAACAGGCAATCTGCTCACCCCTGTTGCTGCAATGGGCAAGAGAATGTTCAATATATTCCTTTATCTCCTCAGTGGTGTTAAAGAAAACCGGTATATTAGACAGTGCCTTTGCCATGATAGCCCTGTTGACTATCATCTTGTTCTCTTCAAAAAGACCTGCAAATCCCTCACAGAGCTTGTCCTTAAATGCCACGATAGTCTCTGTGTCGGCAGGCATTGTATTGTATCCTGATACATTATCTATATCAGCAAATAAACTTCCTGACAGAAGCTTATTGACTGCTTCAAGATCCTTAAAATCAGAACCAAGTCCGCACTGCTCTATCTGAACACTGTTCCCTGTTACAATATCATAAAAAGAAGCCTCAGGCAACATCTTATGCTCTCCCGCCTGCTCCTGAAGACCAACAAGCCCTGACAAAAGCTCATATGTATCATCATCCATGGCAGTGTCCTTCTCAACTGAGGCTGCTATAGAAGCAATGACATCAATAGCTTTTTTGTAATCATCACCAATAGAATCCCTTGCGTCATTTACAAGGAGCATTGTGTACATATCATTTATAAGCTCAATGAGCATCATGTAATCAGACACCGTATCATTGATATAGGTGGCAGCACTGTCAAGAACTGCGGCAAGTCTTCTGTAATCCTCAAGGGACAGGTCTGTGTAATCATATTCCTTAAGCTCTGTGTATGCCTTAAAAAGCTCAGGGTAGAACTCCTCAAAGCCCTCCGGCTTATTTATAAGCACCGTATCACATACCATATCACAGAATTCATTAAGACTTCCTATCTCCGATCCATTATATATGGAAAGAGTCTGTCCAATTATATCGTAGAACTTATTCTTGGTCATTCTTAAAGGTAACTGTCCGATCAGTGACTGTATCTTGGAATTAACAGCCATCTTATCCTTATCCGCAAATATAAAATTATATATCTCCTGAGAGAAAGCGTCCACGTCATATTCAGAAAACATCTTCTCCACCTCTTCGGTGACATTCTCCTCAAATCCAAATTCCTTTCTGTTAAGGATATATTCATACAGCTCAAAAGCATCCGTATAAGCTGTAAGCACCTTCATTCTGGCAGTGACTTTGTTACGCATATCGCTCACAAGAAGCATATCCTTAGGATCAACCTCGCCGCACTTTCCAGCCACATAAGTATTCACCAGCTTGTTGATACCCATTATAAAGCTTACGATCTCCGGTTCGATCTTTTCCTTCTTGTCCTCAAGCATTTCCTTGACAGTAAAGAAGTTAAGAGCAAACTTGGACACCGCATATTCATAGTCTGCACTCTTCATGCAGGCAACATACTTTGGCAGATTTTCCTCTAAATTCTTCTTTCTTCCTATATCTGTAATTATCTTTTTCTCTTCGTTGTACATCTCTCGTCCCTCACAATTTATTGTATATGTGTATGGGTAAATAAATGGTTCTGGCAATACTCTCTGTTACCCTTACACTTACTGCAGTATCTGAACTGCATATCAGGAGCATCCTTATCTGTTATACCACAAACTGCACATTTATGCCCAACATTTTCCGCATTCTTAACCTTTACCTGCTTGGTATAATCCCTTTTACGCTTCATCTGCTTCGGCGAGAACCTCCGGAAGTTCTTGGTGCTCAGATAGAATACAACAAAGTTAAGCAGTGACAGAACTATGTTGACCCTTCCGTAGAAGCTTTCCCCTGCAAACGAATAAGCTACAAATATCAGGTAAAGCACTGAAAGCCACTTCATCTTAAGTGGGATTATAAACGCATAGAGCACTGTCATATCCGGGTAGCATACAGCCACAGCCAGGAATATTGAAAGCAGAATATAATAGGTAGAAACTATGCAGTCAGCATTGCCGGCATTAGGTACATTAAGCACATAGTTGCAGAATATATGCACCAGCATGGTTCCTATAGTAGTAACAAGGACTCCGCCGAATATATATACATTGTACAGGAACGTGCCAATGGTACGTTCCAGAAGATTACCTATGCTGTAATAGAAGAACAGCATAATGATAAATACCAGAGGCTGTCCACCCTGAGGGGTAATGACCCAGGTAATAAGTCTCCAGACCTGTCCTCTCATAACCAGTGACGGAATGAGCATAAGATTAAACAGAACCTGCGGTGCAAGATAGCTCATCACGTAACCTATGACCATGGCTGCTATCATATAAGCGGTAAGGTTCTTCACTGAATATCTTCCAACTTTTCTCTCAAGCTTAGATAAAATTTTCATATATAAGATCTTCCTTTTCCAGGTGTGCGCCCGGATATTTCCGGGCAGCCACATCCATTTTCTCAAAATTATATTACAACCTACTCTTCTTTACAATAAAATAATAATGAAGTTTTTCTAACTTTATTATTTTTCACATGTACCGCCGGAGATATCAAGCACAGTTCCCGGTTTTATCTCCATATCATAAAGCTTGTCATTGTGGTCAAAAAGCTCATTTAAAGTAAGTCCGAACCTGCTGCACAGTGTTCCTACCGTATCACCCTCCACAGTTTCATAATCTGTTACACATACTATGTCAATGACCGGTATGCACAACTCATCTCCTATGGTGAGATTATAGATATTCACATAGGGATTTGCAGAGATGATATCTCCCACCTTCACATTGTGCATTTTAGATATCTTGTAAAGAGTATCCCCCTTTTTAACAACATGAATCAACCCATCGCATTTTTTCTGTTCTTTCATAAAAAAGCCCTTTTTGTTATGATATGTCAAATACTGGCAATAGTTAAACTTTTATAAAAATGTTGTTTTTTACTTCTCTATTTACTATAATAAGGTGACTTAAGACATAATCAGACAAATTTTAAAGTTTTTTAAGAATGGAAGGTTTTATATAATGTACAAGTTAGGTATTGATATTGGCTCAACAACAGTAAAAATAGCAGTATTGGATGAACAGCACAATATTGTATTTTCTGATTACAAAAGACATTTTGCCAATATTAAGGAAACATTAAAGGATTTGGTTGACGAAGCAGCTGAGAGCCTTGGCAATATAGAGGTAACTCCTTCTATCACAGGTTCAGGCGGACTGGCTCTGGCAACTCTTATAAATATCCCATTTACCCAGGAGGTTGTATGTGTATCTGAAGCACTCCAGGACTACGCCCCTAAGACAGACGTGGCTATAGAGCTGGGCGGTGAGGACGCCAAGATCATATATTTCACAAATGGTATCGAACAGCGTATGAATGGTGTATGTGCCGGAGGAACAGGCTCATTTATCGATCAGATGGCTACTCTCCTTCAGACCGACGCCTCAGGATTAAATGAATATGCAAAGGATTATGACACCATATATCCTATTGCTGCAAGATGTGGTGTATTTGCCAAGACAGATATACAACCGCTTATCAATGAGGGTGCGACCAAGCCAAACCTTGCTGCCTCCATATTCCAGGCTGTGGTAAACCAGACCATATCAGGTCTTGCCTGTGGTAAGCCTATCCGTGGAAATGTTGCATTCCTGGGTGGACCTCTCCACTTCCTTGACCAGCTTAAGGCAGCCTTCATAAGAACTCTTGAGCTTAAGGATGACGAGATCATAGATCCCGGTCACTCACATCTCTTCGCAGCTGTAGGTGCCGGACTTAACTCAAAGGAAGATATATATGTTTCACTGAATGGCCTGTCAGAGAAATTAAGCGGTGAGCTTAAGCTTTCATCAGGTGTTGACCGTCTCGCTCCACTGTTTAACAGTGATGAGGAATACGAGGAATTTAAGAAAGAACACAACAGACATTCTGTAAAGAGAGGAAATCTTGCAGAGTACAAGGGACCATGTTTCATAGGTATTGACGCCGGTTCAACAACCACCAAGGTTGCTCTGGTAAGCAATACCGGTGATCTTCTGTACGACTTCTACAGCAGTAATAACGGAAGTCCTCTCAATACCACCATAAGATCCATAAAGGAAATCTACTCTCTTCTTCCGGAGGGTGCATACATAGCAGGCTCCTGCTCAACAGGTTACGGCGAAGCCCTTATCAAGCAGGCTCTGTCCCTTGATCACGGTGAGGTTGAGACCATCGCCCACTACACTGCCGCTGCATTCTTTGATCCTGAGGTTGACTGTATCCTTGATATCGGTGGTCAGGACATGAAGTGTATCAAGATAAAGAACAAGGTGGTAGACAGCGTAATGTTAAATGAGGCATGTTCATCAGGATGTGGTTCCTTCATAGAGACATTTGCAAAGTCCTTGAACTACGAGATCGCCGATTTCGCAAAGATAGCCATCTCAGCAAAAAATCCTATAGATCTTGGTTCAAGATGTACCGTATTCATGAACTCAAAGGTTAAACAGGCACAGAAGGAAGGTGCCTCTGTAGCTGATATCTCTGCAGGTCTTGCATATTCAGTTATTAAGAATGCCCTTCTCAAGGTTATAAAGCTTACTGATCCTAAGGATCTCGGCGAGCACATCGTTGTACAAGGTGGTACATTCTATAACGACGCCGTCCTTAAGAGCTTCGAGATCGTATCCGGAAGAAGTGCCGTACGTCCTGATATCTCAGGTATAATGGGGGCCTTCGGTGCAGCCCTTATTGCCATGAACAAATATAAAGAAGGCAGCAAGACATCTATGCTGTCCATTGATGAGATCAGCAGCCTTACATACGAAACTTCAATGACAAGATGTAAGGGCTGTACAAACAGCTGCCTTCTCACCATAAATAAATTCAATAACGGCAGACGTTTCATAACAGGAAACAGATGTGAAAAAGGTGTAGGTCACAAGAAGAACGCTGACAATATACCTAACCTTTTTGAGTACAAATTAAAGAAGATGTTCGACTACACTCCTCTTACAGAGGAAGAAGCCACAAGAGGAAGGATCGGTGTACCACGAGTACTCAACATGTATGAGAACTACCCATTCTGGTTCACATTCCTTACAAAGCTCGGCTTCTCAGTAGTACTTTCACCTAAGTCATCGAGGGATATATACAGTCTAGGTATCGAATCAATACCATCAGAGTCAGAGTGTTATCCTGCCAAGATATCCCACGGTCACGTTATGTGGCTTATCAAGAACGGGCTTAAGCAGATCTTCTATCCTTGTGTACCTTATGAAATGAACGAGACTCCCGGGGCAAACAACCACTATAACTGCCCTATCGTTACATCCTATGCAGAGAACATCAAGAATAATATGGAGGAATTAAAGGATGACTCTATCCTCTTCATAAGACCATTTGTGGCTCTGGATAACGAAGCTGCTCTCGTGGCAAGACTCTACAGAGAGATGAAGAAGCACTATGATGTTACCGAACACGAAATAAAAGATGCTGTTAAGGCTGCCTATGCGGAAGCAGAAAAAGTCAAAGCAGACATCAGGGAAAAGGGTGAGGAAACCCTCAGATACATAAACAACAATGATATCCTTGGTATCGTCCTTGCAGGAAGACCATATCATATTGACCCTGAGATAAATCATGGTCTGCCTGAGCTTATCAACTCATACAAGATCGCAGTCCTCACAGAGGATTCAATAGCCCATCTGGGAACAGTTGAGCGTCCTCTTATAGTATCCGACCAGTGGATGTACCACTCAAGACTCTATAAGGCTGCAAGCTACGTGAAGACCTGTGACAATCTTGAGCTTATACAGCTTAATTCATTTGGATGTGGTCTTGATGCCGTAACAACAGACTGTGTAAATGACATCCTGACAAAATCAGGAAAGATATATACTGTCCTTAAGATCGATGAAGTAAGTAATCTCGGTGCCGCCAGAATAAGAATAAGATCTCTTATAAGTGCAGTAAATTCAAGAAAGGAACAGCATTATAAGACATGTCCGTCATCAAGTGCCATAAACAGAATAGAGTTCACCAAGGATATGATGAAGGATTATACCGTCCTTGCACCACAGATGTCTCCTATCCACTTCGATATGCTGGCACCTGCTTTTGAGTGTATGGGAATCCATGTGGAGATCCTTCCTGACGCAACCAAGGAGACCATTGATACAGGACTTAAATATGTAAATAACGACGCATGTTATCCTTCTCTTATCGTAGTTGGCCAGATGATGCAGGCAATAACTTCCGGCAAATATGACGTGAATAAGCTTGCGGTTATCATGAGCCAGACAGGCGGTGGATGTCGTGCCACAAACTATGTAGGCTTCATAAGACGAGCACTGTCAAAGGCGGGTTACGGACAGATACCTGTTATCGCCCTCTCCGCCCAGGGCTTTGAGAAGAACTCAGGCTTCCAGATCTCCTACAAGGTACTTAAGAGAGCCATGCAGGCTATCATATATGGTGATCTCTTTATGAGATGCCTCTATAAGACAAGACCATATGAGAAGGAAAAGGGTTCTGCAAATGCTTTACATGAGAAATGGAAGAAGATCTGCATAGATACATTAAGAGAAACAGGAAGCACTGCAAGATTTAAGAAGAACTGTCAGGGAATAGTTAAGGACTTCGATAATCTCCCACTTCTTGATATCAAGAAGCCAAGGGTAGGTATCGTAGGTGAGATCCTTGTTAAGTTCCTTCCATCAGCCAACAATCACCTTGTAGACCTCTTAGAGGCTGAGGGTGCCGAGGCTGTAATGCCTGACCTGCTTGACTTCTTCATGTACTGCTTCTACAACAACAACTACAAGTTCGAGTTCTTAGGTAAGACAAAGAAGAGTGCCATCGTGGGCAATGCAGGAATAGCTCTCCTTGAGCGTTTCAGAAAGCCTGCCAAGGATGCCCTGGCTGCCAGCAAACGATTTGAGCCACCTACACATATAAGTAAGCTTGCCGAATATGCAAGACCTATCGTATCCATAGGAAACCAGACCGGTGAGGGATGGTTCCTTACAGGCGAAATGATAGAGCTTATAAACAGCGGTGCTTCAAATATTGTATGTGCACAGCCATTTGCATGTCTGCCTAACCACATTGTAGGAAAGGGTGTTATAAAGAAATTAAGAGAGGCATATCCTGACGCCAACATTGTTGCCGTAGACTACGATCCGGGAGCTTCTGAAGTAAACCAGATCAACAGGATCAAGCTTATGTTGGCAGCAGCTAATAAGAAGATAAAATAAATCTATCATATGAGCATATAAAAATACGGAGGCAGAGTAAGCACGAAGTGTCAAAAAACGCATTCGCTACGATTTTGACACTTGTCTTACTTCTGCCTCCTGTTTACTGTGAGACAAAATATATTTTTATTTTAAATTTAATCGTTAATAAATAGTATTCTTTTTATTTATAACCTTACCGGTACATTTTTTGACTTAAGGTATTCTTTCACTTCGGATATTTCCAGTTCCTTGTAATGGAACAATGAAGCTGCAAGGGCGGCTTCTGCTTTACCCTCTGTAAGTGCCTCATAGAAATGCTCCTTTGTTCCTGCACCGCCGGACGCGATAACCGGGACATTTACATTTTCTGATATGGTTCTTGTAAGCTCAATATCATAGCCTGCCTTTGTGCCGTCACAATCCATGCTGGTAAGAAGTATCTCTCCGGCACCAAGCCCGGCAGCCTTCATAGCCCACTCAACAGCGTCTATGCCGCAGTCTATCCTTCCGCCATGCTTATATATATTCCAGCCGCTTCCGTCTTCACGTCTCTTGGCGTCTATGGCAAGAACCACACACTGACTTCCGAACTTGTCGGCAGCCTCTGAAATAAGATATGGATTATCTATAGCCGCAGAGTTCACAGATATTTTATCTGCTCCCTCCCTTAATATTGCCTTGAAATCATCAACTGTTCTTATGCCGCCGCCAACGGTAAATGGAATAAATATGTTCTCTGCAACACGCCTTACCATATCTACCACAATATTCCTCTGGTCTGAGGATGCTGTGATATCAAGAAACACAAGCTCATCAGCCCCTGCCTTATCATAAGCCATACCGACCTGGACAGGATCTCCTGCATCCACAAGATTCACAAAATTTATACCTTTTACTACTCTTCCGTTTTTTACATCAAGACATGGAATGATCCTTTTAGTATGCATTATCTGTTGTCCTCCATTTCTATGAAATTCTTCAGTATCTTTAATCCAACCTCTGAACTCTTCTCAGGATGGAACTGGCATGCAAACACATTTCCGTGCTCTACTGCTGCATGGATATGTACCGAATACTCTGTGGAAGCAGCCACATCCTCTTCATTTGCAGCCTTAAGATAATAGGAATGAACAAAATATACATATGGATTATCCGGAAGCCCTTTAAATATCCTCTTTTCTCTGTTTATATCCAGAGTGTTCCATCCAATCTGCGGGATCTTGAGGTCCTCCTTATCAGGTATACGGAGTATCTCGCCATCAAGTATTCCAAGTCCCGTAGCTCCCGGGCTCTCTTCACTGGATTTAAACAGAAGCTGAAGTCCCAGGCATATGCCTAAGAATGGCTTATCAGCGTCCACCACATCATATATAACCTTATCAAGACCATATTCCCTGATCTTGTCCATGGCATCCTTGAAACAGCCAACCCCCGGAAGGATAACCTTATCACTGGCAAGGATAACATCTCTGTCTCTGGTGATCACAGCCTCTTCCCCAAGGTACTTTATTGCCTTTTCAACGCTTTTAATATTACCGGCATCATAATCGATTATTGATATCATAGTCTCAAATCCTTTCAAATTAAGCCTTTCTCCAATGCTTGTGTACATTTCCAACAATTCTTGCTGTCATTTCATTACATTTTTGTATGTTTCGTTACACCTCATTACACATTATAATTAGCAAATACTTAGCATGCTAAAATTCATACTAATGGCATTTAGTAATTATTCTATCATTTCAAGCCTATATGAACTAATAACACTTTCTTTTCCAAAACAATCTTTATAGTGGTATTAATACCTCTTTGTTTTAGGATTGTAATATTCGTTAAGTCTTAGTGTTTTTCTTGCAGAATTATTTTTTCTGACGTAGTTTTATTTACCATTCTTGAGCCTCATTAAATCAGAGTGCCTCAAATATACACCACAGTGGATTGTAGCACATTCCAAGCACATTGTCCATTTCTTAAATCTGTTGAACATTATCTATAAACTCTTCAAGCTGTTTTCTTTTGATCTAAATAGTTCTCCCCAGCATCAAATGATATTTATTTCCATAATCTTCACGAGCTATCTCTCTAAGTCTATGCTGTCCAATTCCAAATAAATCGGATGCTTCTTTTATATTCAATAAAACTTTACTATCTAATGAAACCACTGCACTTTCTATATAAATCACACTCCTTAATATAAAAGTCAAAAGTCACTACAACCTCTGCCGCCAATCAAATCATATATTTTGTTACCATTCTTTCGATAAATTATCAGCAAGCAGATAGATAAGACCTCCTATTATTGCCATACCGGAACATTTAACTATATTGGGTATTGACTTTTCTATAAGTCCTACATCAATACCACATATGTTCTTTAATGTACTTTCAGTACCACAATCATATTTAAGTAGATATATCCATGCCTGTAAACATATGGATATATCTACTCTTTTTTGCTTCTTCATCTGAAATATCTGCATTTGCTAAGAAATCCTTGCTATCCAACTCCTGCATAATAGGAATAATATTAATCAACTTATTTACTGCCTCATAATCAATATCACCCTAATTAAATATTGGCAAATGACGATAATTACTGAAACTTGAAAAAACAAACATATAAGTATATAATAAACGTGTTGCAAAGCAAAGATAAGTTTATTATGGGGATTACGATGTCAAAAAAATGTAAGAAATGTAAATATAAAAAGCAGTATATCTTATATTGTAAAGAACAAAAAATACAAGATAGCATAGAGAAATCCAAAAATGAAATATTAAGTGAATTAAAAGAAATCAATATTGATTATTCCCAATTACCTTCCGATAATGTTATTAATTATTGCAAAGATATAAAAGGAAAATTAGAAGCTAAAGATAATATGTACAAAAAGTTATTGTATGTCATGCATATAATATCATTAGTTTTTTGTATTGCCATGATTATATTTGCAGTAAAATATTCTATATCTCAAAGTAAATATGGAAATTTAGTTGTATTACTGCCATTTGTATGCTTTGTATTGGCGGAAATTATATCAATTAGTAACTTAAAAGAAAAGAGTGAACAGGATGCGTACAATTCCATAATGGCAATGATTGCTTTTGTTTCGTTACTTCTTGCAATAATAGGATTATTTAAGAAATAAATCACTTACCAACTGTCAGTTTTCGATGGTTGGTATTTTTTTACGAAAGACGGTAGAATATTAGAGACCATTCATAATAACGGTCTCAATTAGGCTTTTTACTCAGATTACTTTTATTTTTTCTAACAGCCTGTAAAACTATATTACTTGTAATTTCTGTATTTGCTCCGTCTTCTCTAATAGCTTCTTCTATCAAATTGGCTTCTTTTATGATATCATCGGCGTATTTATCCATTTGCTTTTTCAAAGTAATTCGTGCGCCATCGAAAAAATTATAAATTTTATTATCATCGATATTTACTTGAACTGCCATACCCCCCTACATTGTAAAATATATAGCACAAATATTATATTGATTTTTTCAATTTTGCCGATAGTACAATATTTAACGCTCTACTTTATCATTTCCTCTTCCAATTCGTTTTTCCTGGAGAAACTCATATACAACATGTTCAACAGGCTAAAGCTTAATACAACTAAAAAGCAATCATCAAATGCTGACGTTTGCTTATATGACATATTTTATTTGTTCCTATGTACTAATGGTGCGATTGCTAATACAACCGCAATTATATCAGCCCCCAAATTGTAAAAAAACCTTAAGAAAACATCACTATTCACCCTATTATAATAGTTAATATCCAAAGTAACCATAATTTTACAAATAACGATAAATATAAGTATAAAATTGCAAATTCCAATAACAGACAATTTATGTAATTTTCTTTTTCTACCTACGTTATCAGATTTATCATTTATATTTTGTAGAACATTTGCATCAAATATTCCATTAGTTATTTGAAGCTTTAATTCTGTACACAATTTTTTAAGATATTTTCTATTATACAATTTTAAGGGAACAAATTGAGAACCTTTTCCATAATCAAATTGTCCTTGCAAATAAAATATACAGTCCTTAATACATTGATTTTCATGTTCAATATGATAATGAGCTATCTCATCAAGCGAGTTCTTAATCATTACAAGGCTATCAAAATATAGTCGATTGCTCATATCATCGGAAATATCTATTAAATAATCTAATATACCCTTAAAATCATCAACCGTTAACATTTTAGAAAGTTTACAGTTTATTGGAAATAGATATGCCAATACTACAATCAAAAGCATTAGCATATATGCTACAATGGATATATTTTTATTTTTTATAAAAAACATACCAACTATGAAAAATAGAAACGATGCAATTAATGCAGCTATTAATATATATTTCTTACGCGTATAATTTTTTATAATTTTTTTAATTTCCTGCTTATTCATTATCTTCTTATCACCTCTGTATACATATAAAGGAACTCTTACTTAAATTTTTGTTATTTAGCTTTTCTACATATACGTTATAATATCACTTGCATAGAATATTGATTAATAACCTTCTAACAGTTCCTTCACCAATTCCATATCTTGACCATATGATTTTTGTTCAACATAATACCTCTTGTTAACACATGGCATATATTCCCATAATTCTTTATAAGCGAAAAAATCATACGGTGTTTTTTTGCATTGTATTGGTCGAGCATCATAAATCGTGCATAAACAATTGCTAAGAAATATACACTTTCTATTCTTTTCTACTTTCATAAAATAAACTTTTACTGATCTATTCCCATATGAAACATCTTCACCCACACAGTATTTCGCTAGAAATTCTTTTTTTTTATATTGATTTCATTACAAATTCTATTTACGTCCGACGGAAATAGAATAATAGAATTATGGAATAAATTTTCACAACATATTCCACATTTATTACATTTAAATCCACTATTTGTATTGTCCAATATACTTTTCTGCCTCCCTATACGAGTTAAAAACATTTTTTCCATATTTTAAACACAGTTTCTTTTTTGAATCAAGTTCCATTCGATACAATTTATAATAATCATCAGGATAATTATCAAAAGAGTAATCTTTTTTCCGTTCATCTATTTCATAAAATGTTCCACTCAAATAAATATTCGACGCTCTTTGGGTTTTTATTTGCAAATTCATACACCCTAATTGCTTTGATGTTTTATCAACAGCATAATAATACGACGAAATAACTCCCGCTCTTATCATTCCTTTTCCACAAAAAATTCTTCTACTATCTTCAAAATTAGCATACTGTTCCATACGATATTTAATATTTTCTCCTTGTTGCCATATATATATTATCTCTATAGCCTTTATATCTTTATCAGTATATGTGCCATGCTCTGAAAACCAACATCCTGTCAAATTTAGTCCTTGACTATGCATCGTTATACAATCAATAATTTTTTGTGTAAATTGTTTTATTATCCATATTATAAATGCAACTATAATACCATTTAATATTTCTTTAGCTATTTCATTCATTAGAATCCTCTGCTAATTTTTCTTTGTTTTCTAAATCAAGCTCCTCCAACATGCTTTTTATGATTTTTTTAAAACTTTCTGGTGAACCTACTGCTGCCATCTCATCACCTCCCTTTTCCTACAGTTAGTATAACTCTTCAATCTATCATCTACTTCCATCCATTTCGAAAACATAGCAAATTTCGTTTTCAGTCTAACATTTTTTCATAAAAATACCTACTCCCTTTAATCAATTTGTCGTGAACGAAGATTCTGAGGGTATGAACAAAGATTTTTTCTATTTTTTTGCCATATAGATGACTATGCAATAATATTTTTCAGTTAAATCAGACACTGCTTTTTTTCTATAACACCACAGAAAAAAGGCATAAAAATAAGGATACGTTTTTCAACATATCCTTATAAACATTTAATATTCTTTTATAATATATCCAGATCAAAGTAGAACACTACACCATCATCTGTATTATATACGCCATATGCCTTTCCATGGGCATCCATTGTGGCTGCAACTATGGATAGTCCTATTCCGGAGCCTCCGTATTCCCTTGTCCTTGCTTTGTCTACCTTGTAGAATTTTATGAATACCTTATCTATATCTTCATCCGGTATCTGAGGTCCCTGGTCATATACGAATATCCTCAGGTTACCCCTTATGAGCTTGCCATCCACTACCCTGCCGTATTCCTTATCATTTTCATCATAGTATCTGGCCTCTGAGTATATCCTTACATTTCCTTCTTCGTTGCAATAATGTATAGCATTTGTAAGATAATTGGTAAATACCTGCTCGATCATGAACTCATCAGCATACACATTTATGTCCGCCGGCACATCATCCACGACTACTGCCTTTTTCTGTTCGATCAGTATGGATGACGAAGCTATTACATTCTTAATAAGGTCATTTATAAGGAAGTCCTCCCTTGTAACCCGGTTCTGTCCGAATTCTATCTCGTTAAGTTCCAGTAATTGCTTCACAAGCTTGTTCATCTTCTCAGCTTCATCCATTATTACTTCACAATAGAAATTCCTGCTTTCTTCATCGTCATTTATATTATCCTTCAGCCCCTCGGCATAGCCAAGAACCAGTGCTATAGGGGTCTTGAGCTCATGGGACACATGAGACAGGAATTCCTTTCTCATGTCATCTATGGCAATCTTTTCTTCAATATCAGTCTGAAGCTTACTGTTAGCCTCCTGCAGCTCATTTAAGGTGGTGCTCAGCCGGTCAGCCAGCTCATTCATACATATAGCCAGCTCGCCTATCTCATCATTAGATGGATTTTCTATCCTGGCATCAAAGTCCATGTCGGTCATCTTCTTGGCAACGGCTGTAAGACGCTTTATAGGTATGGCAAATACATTACTGAAGAAATACATAAGTATACATCCTATTGCCGCTACCACAATAAGCACGTAACAGAAAAACATTGTTATGGTCTTTATGGTATTATTTACCCTTGCCGCCGGAACCCTTACTATTATAGGGCTGCCATCTGACAGATAACCCATAAGATCAAAATACTTATATCCACTGTCAGTATCAGTACTGAGCTGTATGCTATAGTGTGAATATATGGTCTTGTCCTCAACCTTTATATTGTCAGGCATGTCATCTTCATTGTACAGAAGAACCCCTGCCAGCTCAGTAAGCTTATCATAGACCTTATTTTCCTTATTTACTGTTGTGTATATGAGCATGTGGGATACATCCAGGATATATACATACGCCCCTGCGTCATTTACAGTGTTATCATTAAATGTTCTGAAATCAATATTATCAGATTTGGAGAATTTCCTGTCATATGATTCATATGTGCTGATCATCTGGTTTTTCGTCTGGGAATAAAAGTATCTCTTAATAAAAGCCACTGATATCAATGCAGACATAAGGATTATGACAGTAAGGATAGCTGTAAGGCAAAGGGATATCTTGATCCTGATGGAATACTTAATCCTGGTTGATCTCTTCGCTCTTCTTGGCTTCTTCGTTTTTGCTGCCTTCATCCTCACTCACCTCGAACTTATATCCCATTCCCCATATGGTCTTTATATAATCTCCGCACTCTCCAAGCTTGCTACGTAACTTCTTGACATGGGTATCTATGGTTCTGGCATCACCATAATAATCATAGTTCCATACATTGTTAAGTATCTTCTCTCGGGAAAGTGCCACTCCCTTGTTTACTATAAAGTAATTAAGAAGCTCAAATTCCTTGAAGCTCAGATCTATATTATTGCCCTTTATCTGGACTATATGTGCAGACAGATCCATCTTTATATCTCCAACCTCAAGAATACTCTCCTGACTTACATCACCGCTTCTGCGGAGCACAGCCTCAACTCTTGCCACAAGGATCTTGGGGCTGAATGGCTTGGTAATATACTCGTCAACACCCAGTCCAAAGCCTGCCAGCTCATCTCTTTCATCAGACTTTGCCGTAAGCATTATTATAGGAACATCCGAGTACTTTCTTATCTCCTTACAGGTTTCAAATCCGTCCATCTTAGGCATCATGACATCAAGAAGTATCAATGCAATATCCTTGTTCGCCATGAATATATCTATAGCCTGTTCGCCGTCTCCCGCCTCAAGAATCTCATATCCTGCCTTAACAAGGAAATCCTTAACAAGCTTTCTCATTCTGCTTTCATCATCAACCACCAATATCTTTAACTTGTCCATAACATCCTCCATACAAATTATTCCAACTGATATTAAAGATACCAGCAAATTATGTAATAACTGTGAATTTTCTCAAGTCAATGTTTATTTTATATCCAAAAAGAACCGGTACACATGACCTAAAACACTGTATCGGTTCTTAATTATTTCATTCCTATTCCTGAGAAGATGTATCTGTAGTTTCCTCTGATGTTGTTTCTTCTGATGTCGCCTCATCTGATGATGCCTCTGTGGAAGCATCAGATGAATTCACACTGTTGGTTGCAACATCGGCGAACTCACCGTTTAACTTTATACCATATTTATCCGCAAGCTCTTTAACCAGTATCTGATATGTTGAATACTTGTTCCTTGCATCATTAAACAATCCTACTGCTTCTGTCTGCATATCTGTATCACTGTTTCTGAGTGCCTGCTCCATCTTGCACAGTCCGTCATACTGAAGCTTCATAGCCTCACTGTAAGCGTCATATATCTTCTTTACTTCATCAGTCTCAACTGTGATAGCCTCAAGGTCTGAGAGAAATTCATTATAATCCGGTATGACCGTATTATTCATCTCCTGAAGCAATGCTGCCGCATCCACTGTTTCTCCGGTGAAATATTTGTTATAGGCTGCCATCGCCTCTGTTTCCTTGGCTACTACAGGCGGAAGCTCCGTATTCATAAATTCCACGAAATCACTTACCACAGGTGACGCCTCTGCCTCCGTGGTTGTATTCGAACCATTACTACCACATGCACATAACATGACTCCCATTACTGCTACTATGATTCCCCTTAATAATTTCTTCTTCATCTGCACCTGTCCTCCAGTCATTATCTTAAGTATGATATTATTCCGCTGTATCATTTAAATACAGCAGATATATTATACCACTTTTATCAATGAAGTAATATCTCTGAATGATATTTACAGAGATTTTTCTGTAAATATTTGTATAATTCCGGCTCTAAGTATTCTCTTATGATCTCTTTTCTTTGGTTTCAATATATTTCTCATACATGTCCGGGCGTCGTTCTTTTGTACGTTTTACGGCCTCCTCCAGTCTGTACGCTTCTATATTCTTATGATGTCCGGACAAAAGCACATCAGGAACCCGCTTCCCCATAAATTCCACAGGTCTTGTATACTGTGGGTATTCAAGAAGTCCATCCTCAAAGGATTCCGTCTGGGCACTCACGTCATTATTAAGTACTCCGGGAACCAGTCTTGATATGGCGTCCACCACTACCATGGCAGGAAGCTCCCCGCCTGTCAGAACAAAATCTCCTATGGAGATATTATCGTCCACGATCATCTCCAGTATTCTCTCGTCCACGCCCTCGTAATGTCCGCATAATATAATGAGGTCATCTTCTGTGGAGTATTCCTTTGCGATCTCCTGGTTGAATGTTCTGCCTTGTGGGGTCATATATACAACCTTCGGCTTTTTATCCGGATTGCCTATCTTCTCTACAATATGATTGCAACACTTGTATATGGGCATTGGCTGCATGACCATGCCGGCACCACCGCCATAGGGATAATCATCCACATGTCCATGCTTCTCATCTGTGAAATCCCGTATGTTCACAGCTTCTATATTTATAAGTCCCTGCTTGCAGGCTCTTCCTGTTATACTGGTATTAAGCCCATCCATTACCATCTCAGGAAATAAAGTCATAATATGAAAATTCATCCTGTTACCTCTTTTATGGAACATCAGCATGTCTGACGATCCTTACTATCTTATTGTCTGTATCTACCTCAGTCACCCATTCCCTGACTAATGGCACCAGCAGTTCTTTACCATGCTTGTCCTTTATAACAAGTATATGTGAAGCAGGAGTCTCAAGTATATCCGTAAGCTTTCCCACCTGACGGTTATCCTGGTCATATACATCTGCGTCCATAATATCGCACAGGAAAAATTCATCCTCGGAAAGCTCCACGGCGTTCTCCCTGTCAACCAGTATATCGTAATTCCTGTAACCCTCAACCTGGTTTATATTGTCAAATTCCTTAAACTTTAATATGACCATATTCTTAAAGAATTTACAGGACTCACAGGTAACAGGAATCTCCCTGCCATCCTTCACAAGAAAACATCCCTTAAGCTCTTTAAACCTGTTCACATCATCTGTTGTGGGGAATACTTTAACCTCACCCTTTATGCCGTGTGTTGTTGTTATCACACCAACTCTTAATCTGTTATCCATTTATACCTCTTTTTGTTACATAATATTATTAAAGGGAGAGCAAAAGCTCTCCCTCTGTATTATCGTTATCCATGTTAAAAGAGACAACCAAATAAATTATTTTATGTCTACAATAACCTTCTTGTCACCCTTTGAAGCTGCTGCTTTAACAACTGTACGGATGGACTTTGCAATTCTTCCTTGCTTTCCTATAACCTTGCCCATATCTTCAGGTGCAACGTTAAGCTCAACTTTTATTACATCATCATCACAGGTTTCAGTTACTGTGATCTGATCAGGATGATCTACCAGGGATTTTGCAATGATTTCTACTAAATCTTTCACGTTATACCTCCCAAGCAAATTTATTTTTCAATACCTGCCTGCTTAAGTAACTTAGCTACTGTATCTGTTGGCTGAGCACCAGTCTGTAACCACTTCTTAGCAGCTTCCTCATCAATCTTTACTACACTTGGCTCCTGGTTAGGATCATATGTTCCGATTTCCTCGATAAATCTACCATCTCTTGGTGATCTTGAATCTGCTACTACTACTCTGTAAAAAGGATGCTTCTTATAACCCATTCTTCTTAATCTGATCTTTACTGCCATTTTTAATGTTCCTCCTAAAAAATAAATTAAAATAATGTTATCTTAAGCCAAAAGGCAATTTAAAACCTCCACGCTTCTTGCCACCCATCATTCCCGACATCTGCTTCATCATCTTCTTGGACTGCTCAAACTGCTTCAGAAATCTGTTCACATCGGCAATGGCAACACCTGCACCATCTGCGATCCTCTTCTTTCTTGAAGGATTGATAGGATCCTGAAGAGCTCTCTCTCTAGGTGTCATTGACTGAATGATAGCCTTAGGCATCTTCGCGGCGTTTTCATCTATTTCAACATTCTTCATCTGGCTGGCCATCCCCGGCATCATAGCCAGCAGATCCTGTATACCGCCCATATTCTCGAGCTGAGCCATCTGATCAAGAAAATCATTGAAATCAAAGGTTGCTTTACGGAACTTTTGTTCCATCTCTCTTGCTTTATCCTCATCAATAGCCGCCTGAGCCTTCTCGATAAGAGACTCAACATCTCCCATCCCAAGGATCCTGCTGGCCATTCTGTCCGGATAAAACGGTTCAAGGTCTGTAAGCTTCTCACCCATACCACAGTACAGGATAGGCTTACCGGTTACAGCTTTTATGGAAAGGGCTGCACCACCTCTGGTATCACCGTCTAACTTAGTAAGGATGACACCGTCAATACCAATCTTTTCATTAAACGACAATGCAACATTTACAGCGTCCTGACCCGTCATGGAGTCAACTGTAAGTATTGTATATGTTATATCTATATTCTCTTTTATCCCCTGTAACTCAGCCATCATATCTTCATCCACATGAAGACGTCCCGCTGTATCAAGGAACACAAGATTGTTACCATTCTTGGCTGCATGAGCTATGGCTGCCTTGGCAATATCCAGGGGCTTGTTGCCATCTCCCATGGAGAACACAGGAACTCCAACCTTCTCACCATTGACCTGGAGCTGTTTGATAGCAGCCGGTCTGTACACGTCACAGGCAACCAACAATGGCTTCTTGCCCTTGTTCTTATACTGGCCTGCCAGCTTGGCAACGGTTGTTGTCTTACCTGCACCCTGAAGGCCGCACATCATGATCACAGTAATCTCGTTGGAAGGCTTAAGCTTAAGCTCTGTAACCTCAGAGCCCATAAGAGCATCCATCTCTTCCTTTACGATCTTTATTACCATGTGACCGGGATTCAGTCCCTTAAGAACCTCCTCACCAACTGCACGTTCACTTACAGTCTTCACAAAGGACTTGACTACCTTAAAGTTAACGTCCGCCTCAAGCAAAGCTCTTTTTACTTCCTTCATGGCTTCCTTAACATCATTCTCGGTCAGTACACCTTTGCTTCTGAGCTTTTTAAATACATTTTGTAGTTTCTCACTTAAACTGTCAAAAGCCATGCTTACTCCTCTTAAAACTCATCTATGATACTACCTGATAATTTAACTATCTCTTCTATCTTTGAATCCAGTCTCTCATCTGTGTTCATCTCTTTCAGCTCATCAATACAAGTCATAACCTCTGTAAGTCTTGCAGATGCAACAGAAAACTTCTCAACAAGATGAAGCTTATCTTCGTATTCCTCCAGGATCTTATCACATCTCTTTATTATGTCATACACGCCCTGTCTGCTGATATTATTGATCTTGGCTATCTCCGAATATGACAGGTCATTGTTGACCACATCCTCATACACACTCTTCTGATGTTCGTTCAATAATTCACCATAGAAGTCATACAGCATTGACTGTCGTACTATCTTCTCCATAGCATACCACCTGTAAAGTATTTTTCCTTTACCGAAAGTGATGATACACCTTTATTCCGTATCTGTCAAGTACTTTTCCTTTACATACTGTATATCTTTGTCCATCTGCTCCCTAAGTGCCTCAAGTGAGGAGAATTTCACCTCGCCTCTCACTCTCTCAAGGAAATAAACATGGATCTCTTCCCCATATATCATCCTGTCAAACTCAAATATATTGGTCTCTATGGTTACATTACCACCAGAATTCACTGTGGGATTGCTGCCGATATTGGTGATACCTGTATATGAGCTGTGATCCTGCAGCTCAACCTTCACAGCATAAACTCCGGTTTCAGGATAAAGCTTTCCTGCTTCAGGAAGCAGATTGGCTGTAGGTATACCTATGGTTCTTCCAAGCTCCCTGCCGTGGACCACCTCACCCCTTATAAAATAAGGATGTCCCAGATAATCCGCAGCTGTATCTACATTTCCAAGCTTTATCTCTTCCCTTATCCTTGTGGCACTTATAACGTCTCCGTGGTCAGCCGCCTTACTTATGCTTATGACCTTAAAGCCATACTCACTGCCCATGGCATTAAGCATGTCCACATCTCCAAGACGATTTCTTCCAAAATGAAAGTCCTCACCAACCACCAGATATCTCGGTGCAAGCCTGTCAACCAGTACATCCTTCACGAAATCCTCAGGCTCCATATCAGCGCATTCATCATCAAAAGGATATTCTATGAGATAGTCCACCCCCATAGAGTTTAAAACCTCTCTTTTTTCTTCCTTTGTATATATGTTCCTTAAGGATGATATATCGAATATTTTATTTTCTCTCATGTCAAATGTGAACACAACACTGCTTACACCTTCACCGGTATGTGACAGTATCTCATCTATCAAAAGCTTATGCCCCCTGTGTATACCATCGAACTTTCCCAGTGCAACGGCTGTATCTTTCAGTCTGAATCCACCTTTTTCACTTATAATCTTCAAGCTCTTATCCTCTATGTCAAAAACATTTTGTAGGCCCTGTAACACTCCTGTTCAGGATCAGCGGTATATAATGCTGTAAATTCTCCTGAGCCATCATATATCCTTACAATACTGCCGGAAAGCTCTAATCCGTTCCGGGCAGCCACTATATCCGTGAACATATCAGGTGACAGCTTATTGCCATTTGCCAGGAAACGCTGTCCTTTACTGTTCACTGTAAGAGAAGCATACTCATTTAAGAAATAATCCAGTCCGTACACATGGGAGTCAAGCTCTCCCCTGTCCCTGAGGCACTCTATCTCTCCAAGGGTAACGCTGTCTTTTATATCAAATTCTCTTACGGAGGTTCTTACTAAGGCCTCCATAACGGCTCCACATCCAAGCTTGTCTCCTATATCCCTGCACAGGCTCCTGATATATGTTCCCTTGGAGCAGTGTACATCAAACATTACCTCAGCTCCATCCACCTTTATGTTATCAATGGAATATATATGCACACGCCTTGGCTGCCTCTCTATGACCTGTCCGTTTCTTGCCAGCTCATAAAGCTTCTTGCCGTTGACCTTGATCGCCGAATACATGGGCGGTATCTGATCATACTCTCCCTCATAGAACTTTACGGCACTCCTTATCTCCGCTTCACCTGGAACAGGCTCGTCACTATATGTAAGGCTCCCTGTTATGTCCTCTGTATCAGAACGTATCCCAAGCTTCATTGTACACCTGTATTTCTTATCCTTGTCAGTGAGCATTTCACTGAGCTTTGTCGCCCTGCCCAGACATACTAAAAGCACACCTTCAGCCATTGGATCCAGTGTGCCTGTATGACCGATTTTTTTCTGTTTAAGTATTCCCCGGAGCTTGGCAACCACATCTAATGAAGTGAAACCCTGTTCCTTATAAACATTAATAAATCCATCTATCATTTTTTCACCATTTAAAATTAAACACCAAGCTGCATACATATCTCAGATACGATCAGTGAAACTATCTCCCGGATATCTCCCATCATGGAAAATCCCGCGGCTCTGATATGTCCGCCGCCTCCATGGGACACGGCTATACGGCTTACGTCCACTATGCTGTTTGAACGGAGACTGACCTTATATCCGTCATCAAGCTGGTACATAAACACTGCTGTTTCTGTGCCCTCGGTGATCCTTAACTGGTCTACTATACCATCCGTATCAGCCTTTGTTGTTCCTGTCTTTTTAAAGTCTTCCTTTGACAGAACCGAAAGTGTTATCTTTCCGTCTGCATACTGTATTGCATTGCCAAGGGCAACTCCTAACAGCTTATTCTGGGCAAATGTCTTCTTATAGAAGGTTTCATCAATGACATAATATGGTCTTGCCCCCTTCTCTATAAGATCTCCTGCTACTGTCATGGCATGCTTTGTGGTGTTGCTGTGCTTAAACACACCTGTATCATGAACGATACCCAGATACAGGCACTCAGCCCCATAATAATTGATCTTGTCCGGCTCCATAAGCTTGTAAAGAGCCTCTGAAGCTGAACATGCCTCGTCATCCACATAGCACACATCAGCAAATCCGGCATTTGAAATATGATGATCCACGCACATGGTTCTTGGTGACTCATCATAATACTTCTGAAACATGCCTGTCCTGTCAAGACTGCCACAGTCACATACGATACACAGATCGTAATGGCTGTCATCTGGCTGAAACCTTACCTTGTCAGCACCGTTTAAAAATCTGAAATTGTGTGGCAGTGACTCCAGATATACCTGAACCTTCTTGTCATAATTTGCAATGATATAATTATACAATCCAAGGGTTGAACCGATACAGTCTCCGTCAGGATTTATATGTCCAAGTATAGCTATTGTCCCTGCTTCTTCTATCTCCCTAAGAAAATCATTCTTCATTCTCTATATCCTTATTAACATCATCAATCTTCTTAGACATTGTTACACCATATTCTATTGACTGATCCATAATAAATGTTATCTCCGGTGTATTTCTCAGATTAACTGAATGAGCCAGCTCACGTCTGATATAGGATGTTGCCGATATCAGACCTTCATATGTGCTCTTCACCGAATCGGCATTACCAAGTACACTGATATATGCCTTACAATACTTCAGGTCAGGAGTAACCTCAACATCCACCACTGATGTCATTGGATTGATCCTTGGATCCTTGATCTCACGACTTATGATCCTGCTGAGTTCTCTCATAACCTGCTCATTTATCCTGTTATTTTTAACGCTGTTCTTTCTCATTCTACTTTCTTGGCACCTCAACCATAATATATGCTTCAATCTGGTCTTCTTCTGCAATATCGTTAAAGTTCTCCAGTACGATACCGCACTCGAAGCCTGCCTTTACTTCCTTTACATCATCCTTAAATCTCTTAAGGGACGCGATCTTTCCTTCAAATATAAGGTTTCCTTCTCTGGTTATCCTTACACTGGCATTTCTTGTAATATTTCCGTCAAGGACATATGAACCGGCGATGATACCTACATTTGAAGCCTTATATGTCTGTCTTACCTCTGCATGACCTATTACCTTCTCCTCATATACAGGATCCAGCATACCCTTCATTGCAGACTCAATATCCTCTATAGCATTGTAGATTACTCTGTAGAGTCTTACATCAACACCCTCAGTCTCAGCCATATCCTTGGCTCTGGCATCAGGTCTTACGTTAAATCCTATAACGATGGCATTTGAAGCTGACGCAAGGATTATATCGGACTCATTTATGGCACCTACACCTGCATGTATACACTTAACTGCAACTTCTTCATTTGAAAGCTTAAGAAGACTCTGCTTAACTGCCTCAACAGAACCCTGTACATCAGCCTTGATGATGATATTGAGTTCCTTGATGTTTCCTGCCTGTATCTGGCTGTAGAGATCATCAAGAGACATTCTTGCCTTTGTATCCGCAAGCATCTTAACTCTTCCCTGTGATATATACGTCTCAGATATCTGTCTTGCTTCCTTCTCGTTGTCAACTGCCATGAATATCTCGCCTGCCTCAGGAACTGTATCCAGTCCAAGTATCTGTACAGGTGTTGATGGAGTTGCCTTTGTAACTCTCTCACCTACTGAGTTGATCATGGCACGTACCTTACCATGGGATGAACCTACTGCAAGGTAATCACCTACATGAAGTGTACCCTTCTGTACGAGCATTGTGGCAACAGGACCTCTTCCCTTGTCCAGCTCAGCCTCGATAACGATACCTCTTGCCTTTCTGTCAGGGTTAGCCTTAAGCTCAAGAACCTCTGCTGTAAGAAGGATCATCTCAAGGAGATTGTCGATACCTTCCTTAGTATGTGCTGATACAGGACAGAATATTGTTGATCCGCCCCAGTCCTCAGGGATAAGCTCATACTCTGTAAGCTCCTGTTTTACTCTCTCGATATTGGCACTTTCCTTATCTATCTTGTTGATGGCAACGATTATCTCGATACCGGCAGCCTTTGCATGGTTTATAGCCTCTACTGTCTGTGGCATTACACCGTCATCGGCAGCTACCACAAGGATTGCTATATCAGTACTCTGGGCACCTCTCATTCTCATGGCAGTGAAGGCTTCATGTCCCGGTGTATCAAGGAAGGTGATGGTCTGTCCGTTGATATTAACTACCGAAGCACCGATAGCCTGGGTGATTCCGCCTGCCTCACTCCTTGTAACATTTGTCTCTCTGATGGCGTCAAGAAGTGATGTCTTACCATGATCTACATGACCCATAACACATACAACAGGTGGTCTTGGAACCATATCCTTCTCGTCTTCCTCGTCCTCCTTAAGAAGCTCCTCGATAACGTCAACCTTCTCTTCTTCCTCTGCTATACAGTTATACTCAAGAGCGATCTCTGAAGCTGAGTCGAAATCAAGCTCAGAATTAACATTAACCATCTTTCCTGCAAGAAACAGCTTCTTTATAAGAGCATTTACAGGAGTTTTAAGTGCATCCGCCAGCTCCTTGATGGTAACCACCTCAGGAAGTGTGATGGATCTGATGGTATCCTCGGCCTCCGCCGGTTCCTTAACAGGTTCATGCTTAACAGGCTTATTCTTTACATTCTTGGCAAGTCTGCTGATATCAGCCTCCACCTCAAGCTCGCTCTTTCTGTTGCCCTTTCTAGGCTTATTCTTATCTCTGTTATAGTTATCTCTGTTCTGGCTCTTAAGATCTCTGCCCGGAACCTCCTTGGCATCGAAATCCTTTCTGTCATTGCCCTTAAACTTTCTTCTCTGTGGTGTTGGCTGATCGTCATCATCCTTGCCGAAGGCAGGACTCATGCCACCGTTTCTTCCGTAATTGTTGTTGGAAAAACGATTGTCTCTTGAACCTCCGAACCTGTTCCTGTCACTGCCGTCACCGTTATTATATCTTCTGTCACCGTTTGGTCTGTCACCATTGTTATATCTTGGTCTGTCGCCGTTTGGTCTGTCACCGTTATTATATCTTGGTCTGTCGCCGTTCGGTCTGTCACCGTTATTATATCTTGGTCTGTCACCGTTTGACCTGTCACCGTTATTATATCTTGGTCTGTCGCCGTTTGGTCTGTCACCGTTTGATCTGTCATTGTTATATCTTGGTCTGTCACTGTTCGATCTGTCATTATTCACAAATCTTACTCTTTCTCCTGACTTCTGTCTGTCCATGCTTCTTGCCTTATCATCACTTACAAACTTTGTATGTCCATCAGCCTTATTGTTAAAACGTGGCTTCTCTGCTTCCTTTGTATCCCTGGCAGGCTTTACTGTCTCTTTTGTATCCTTCACTACCCTGTTGTCCTTCACTTCCGTCTTTTTATCAGTCTCTGCCTTTGGTGCTGTCTCCTGCTTTGGTGCAGGATCAGACTTTCCATAGAACTTCTTAACATATGCAATCATATCATCATCTACTGCTGACATATGACTTTTCACGTTTATTCCTCTTCTTGCAAGGGTTTCTTTTATATCGTTATTTGAAATATTTAATTCCTTAGCCAGTTCATGTACTCTCATTTTTGCCAAAAGTTACGCCTCCATATTCTCATTTATGCTAATGTAATTGATGATCTGATCTGCAAATCCCTTGTCAAGGACTGCCACTGAGGTTCTCATCTCCTTACCGATAAACCTGCCCAGACTGTCTTTATCGCCATATTCGTAGTATGGGATATTATAATAATTACATTTCTGATCAAATAGTTTCTTTGTATTTTTTGAAGCATCCTTAGCTACGATAACTATATATGCCTTGTTGTCCTTCACTGCACTCTCTACACTGAAATTCCCGCTGGTGAGTCTTCCCGCCTTGGCACACAAAGAAAGCAGCGAATAAACTCTATCCTTCAAGCTCTATCAACTCCTTATTCAATTTGTCATATACTTCTTCAGGAATTGCCATTTTAAAGGATCTCGAAAGACCATTATTCCTGATAGCCTTCTTAAGGCAGTCAGCTTTTCTGCAAATATATGCGCCTCTTCCGTTCAGTCTTCCTGTAGCGTCTATGGTGAAGTTGTCCTTATTATCCTTCACAATCCTGATAAGCAGGTTCTTCGGAGCCATTTCGCCACATCCAAGACATTGCCTGAGAGGTATTTTTTTTGCCATACGATCACTTCCTTCTTTAACATATACAGTCAATCACAGCTTATGAGTATCTCAGATCTGTCCTACTCCTCTTCAGAAGCAGTCTCCTCTGAAACAGCGTCATCATAAACCGGCTCTGTCTCTTCATAAGCATCTTCATTGTCAGAAGCAGTCTCTTCGTCGTATTTCTCATCATTATCATCATCTGAGAAATATCCCATCTCCTCTGCCTGTGACTCACTCTTTATATCTATCTTATAGCCTGTAAGCTTGGCTGCAAGTCTTGCATTCTGTCCCTTTTTACCTATGGCCAGTGAAAGCTGGAAATCAGGAACAACTACAAATGCACTCTTCTCCTCAAGATCAACATCTACAGATATAACCTCTGATGGGCTTAATGCATTCTTTATAAATATTGCAGGATTCTCGTCCCAACAGATGATGTCGATCTTCTCACCATTTAAGTCTTCAACTACATTGTTTACTCTGCTTCCGTTCACACCTACACATGCTCCTACAGGATCAACATTAGGATCCTTTGACCATACGGCGATCTTTGATCTTGAACCTGCCTCACGGCATGAATTCTTAATAACAACTGTTCCATCCGCAAGCTCTGAAACTTCCTTCTCAAACAGTCTCTTAACAAGATCAGGATGAGTTCTTGAAACTGATATCTTAGGTCCTCTTGAGCTCTTTCTTACCTCTGTTACATATAACTTGATCCTGTCACCTCTCTCGTAGGTCTCACCGGGAACCATCTCAGTATCCTTTAATATTGCCTCAGTCTTATCATCAAGGCTTACATTTATGTTATTACCAATATATCTCTGTACAATACCTGTTACTATGTCCTTCTCCTTTGTCTGGAAGTGGTCATATATGGCATCTCTCTCTCCCTCGTTGATGGCCTGTACGATTACATTTCTTGCTCTCTGGGCAGCTATTCTTCCGAATGCCTTTGTTGTTATCTCCTTGGTAACTACATCACCAAGATCATAAGAAGGATCTATAAGCTTAGCCTGCTCAATGGAAATCTGGGTTGCGAAGTCCTCTACATCCGCTACAACCTCTTTCTTGGCATAGACATGAAACTCTCCTGTTTCCCTATCCATAACAACATCAATATTCTCATCAGCACCAAAGTCCTTCTTGCATGCTACCTTAAGAGATCTTTCAATAGCGTCCAACAGACTCTCCTTGCTGACATTTTTCTCCTTTTCCAATTGATTTAAAGCTTCAATAATTTCTGACACTTTTCTTTCCTCCTGTTTAATATGTAAATTATACAAATGCTAATCTGATCATAGATATATCTTTTCTTGCAATAACTATATCTTCGTCATCAATGGTTATGGTTATACTCTCTTCATCATATGCTGTAAGAATACCTTCAAATTCTTTAAAACCATTAATTTTGACAAATGTCTTGACCTCCACCAGCTTACCAATGCTTCTGGCGAAATCCTTTTCCTTTTTTAAAGGTCTTGTAAGTCCCGGAGAACTTACCTCAAGTATATATGCATCATCAATGTAATCCTCTACATCAAGGATATCGCTCATGGCTCTGTTGACGATCTCACAGTCTCCTATTGTTATTCCGCCTTCCTTGTCAGCATAGATCCTCAGATAATAATCACTTCCCTCTTTGACGTACTCAACATCAACAAGCTCCAGATTATTCTTCTCGATGATCGGTGTAACAAGCTCACAGGTCTTAGCTTCAATATCTGCCTTCTTCGTAGTAAAACCACCTTTCTTAACTATATAATATAATGAAAAGAGTGAACCGACGGTTCACTCTTTAATAGTATCTTATTCAACTGTCACGAAACATTATAGCACTTAAAAATATAATTGCAAGACAGTTTTTTCAGTTATTTCCTTATTTTACGGATATTTACCCTTTTTTTGGGCATTTTCAGCTTTTATATCCCTTTTTATCTCTTTCTTCTCTTATCCTCTTTTATATAACGTTCAAGAATCTTATTTGCATGCTTATCATCAAGGACATATCTGTTCTCCACCGCACTCTTCACCATATCATCCAGTGCCATCTCTCTTAAGGTACGATCACTGATGTAGTAGTCTGCCTGTTCTTTCATGTACGCCATCTTTCTTGTGAGGGGGCCGAACTCCTGTGGGATAGCACGCTCCACCAGCTTTTTTACCTCCTTGGACACACTTGGACTGCAGCCTCCGGTGGTTATGCCCAGAACCAGCTCGTCCCTGTATATGACTCCCGGAAAGAGAAAGCTGCTCAATGCCGGATTATCCGCCACATTTACAGGTATGTTCCTGTCAAGGCAGTACCTTCCTATCTTGTCATTTACCTCCGGTCTGTTAGTGGCAGCCACAACCATATAGGCATTATCAAGTACATCCAGTGTAAGGTTCATCTCATGAACACTTATTCCCCTGATAGCCTTAAGCTCATCACATACCCTTGGGGCAATGACCGCTATCCTGCATCCGAAGTTAATAAGGGAATATACCTTTTTAAGGGCAGTATTGCCGCCGCCAAGGACTATTATCTTCTCGTCTTCAATATTTACAAACATGGGAAAAAAAGGCATTATAAATTCCTCCTGCAGTTATTTTTCGTTTATATTAAACATCTGTACCGTTAAAATGTCAGTTTTTCATATAAGCCCTGCACATTCTTCGGTATCATATTCTTCATTATAACATATAATACATAGATAATACATATTGGTGAATATTATATGAATGAATCTTCAACATTAAGGATTGAGCTTTTAGACCGTACCCTCTACGTCCCGGTGTCAGATGCCATCATAAAGATATATGACGTATCAGGCACTGATAATCTTTTATTTGAAACCACCACCGATGAAAATGGTGTTGCCGAGGTATCTGATATTCCAACCCCGGACAAGAGCTTAAGTGAAGCTCCATCAGATAAACAGCCCTACTCTCTCTATAATCTGGAAGTCACCGCGGATGGATATGTAACCTTTATTATATCAGGAGTACAGATGTTTTCCGATGTGAAGGCTATCCAACAGGTTCCCATGATCCCCTCGGACGGAACCGATACTCCCGCCCCTGTGGTCATCGACGCCCATACTCTCTGGAAGCAGTATCCACCAAAAATTGCTGAAAATGAAGTAAAGGATATAAGTGAGACCGGAGAGATCGTATTGAGCCGTGTAGTCATCCCCGAGACCATTGTGGTCCATGACGGTGCACCTACAGACAATACTGCCCAAAATTATTATGTTCCCTATAAAACCTATATTAAGAATGTTGCTTCAAACGAGATCTACTCCACCTGGCCGGAGGCTGCCATAACTGCAAATATCCTTGCCATAATGTCATTCACCTTAAACAGGGTATATACTGAGTGGTACAGAAGCCGCGGCTATGATTTCACCATAACCAGCAACACCGCCTATGACCAGAAATGGATATACGGCAAGACCATCTATACCAATATATCAAATATTGTGGATTCTATATTTTCAAATTACCTCTCAAAGCCAAACGTAAAGCAACCCCTCTTCACCCAGTACTGCGACGGCAAGAGGGTGAACTGTCCTAACTGGATGTCCCAGTGGGGTTCAAGGGATCTGGCTGTCCGGGGCTTAAGCGCCATAGAAATCCTCAGATACTACTACGGCAATGAGATCTATATAAACAGCACAGAGCAGATATCAGGAATACCTTATTCCTATCCCGGTTCTCCCTTAAGCAACGGTTCAAGAGGTGAAAAGGTCACTGAGCTGCAACGTCAGCTTATAAGGATACGACAGAATTATCCGGCTCTGCCCGCTCTTACTGCCGACGGCATATATGGTCCTGCCACAGAGAATGCCGTAAGCTCCTTCCAGCGTATATTCGACCTTCCTGTAACGGGAATAACCGATTACGCCACCTGGTACAAAGTCTCACAGATATATGTGGGCGTCACTAAGATTGCAGAGACCTTCTAGCATATTTCTTTCTGACATGCCTCATGGCACATATATAACAAATGGCGAGAGCTATTATTACAATTATCCAGCTTACAGTATATGTTAAGTACAGAGAAATCACTGTGTGAAATTGTGGCTGCCTGAAGAAGGTGAATATCCATAGAAGTCTTACGCCGCATATTCCCACAAGGGAAACTATGGTTGGAAGTATGGCGTATCCCATGCCTCTTAAGGATCCCACCAGCACATCCATCATTCCGCACAGTGCATAAGTTCTCGATATGACTCCCAGTCTGTCCATTCCGGCAGCTACCACAGCACTACTGTCAGTGTATATGTACAATAATTTATCGCCAAGCAGATAAGCTGCATTTCCCATAATAATTCCTGTAACAGTAACACAGATCTCCGCTGTTATAAGTATCTTTCTTATCCTGTCAAACTTAGCTGCTCCCATATTCTGCCCTGTAAATGACACCGTTGCCTGATGGAAGGCATTCATGGACATATATACAAAGCCCTCTATATTGGCTGCGGCAGAGCTTCCTGCCAGCACTGTCTCTCCAAATGAATTGACTGAGGACTGGATTATTACATTTGAAATTGAGAATATAACCCCCTGAAAGCTGGCGGGAAGTCCCACCTTAAGTATCTTAGAGAATATATTCCAGTTTATACCTATAGCCTTTATCTTTAATCTTATGGATCCCTCAGACCTTACAAGACATATCACAATAAGTACCGCAGATATGGTCTGGGATATTATGGTGGCATATGCAACACCTGCCACTCCAAGATCAAAGCATATTACAAATAAAAGGTTCAGCAGTACATTTATGACACCGGCAGCCAGAAGAAAGTAAAGAGGTCTTTTGGTGTCCCCCACTGCTCGAAGTATTGCACTTCCAAAGTTATATATCATGGTACTGGTCATTCCCACGAAATAGATTCTCAGATATGTGGCGGCAAGGGGCAGCACCTTCTCCGGTGTGCTCATCCACTCAAGTATCTGCCTTGTAAATATACAGCCTATAGCTGTTATTATGATTCCGCTGACAATACTTAATGCCATAGCTGTGTGAACTGTCCTGCTTACATTTTCATCGTTCTTTGAGCCTATATTATGGGCACATACTACATTTGCACCTACAGACAGTCCCACAAAGAAATTAACCAGCAGATTTATAAGGGCAGTATTGGAGCCAACGGCAGCCAGCGCATTATCTCCGCACCAATTTCCCACTACAACTATATCGGCAGCATTAAACAGGAGCTGCAATATACTGGAGAACATAAGCGGCACGGTAAACCTTAACAGCTTGGAAAGGATGGGGCCGTTACACATATCAAGTTCATATTTCTTACTCATAATCTTATCCTTCTTACTATCCAACCAAATTAAACTCATCAAGCAGAAATAAAACATGCTTTGCAAGTTTTATCCGCTGATTAGTAGTCGCCAAATGCAACATGTTTGCATATGGCACTTTCCTTATTACATAAGAAAAAGGTCGGATAATATTATCCGACCTTTTAGCAGTTCGTAGGGGAATCGAACCCCTGTTTTCGCCGTGAGAGGGCGACGTCTTAACCGCTTGACCAACGAACCATGTCCTCGCGACTTGTTTAATTTACCACATGTCAAAACAAAATGCAAGCACTTTTTTTATTTTTTTCGTAATTTTTTCATTTTATGTTTTTGGGAGCTGTTTTTTCCTGATCTTTCTGCTCTCCAAGAAACATACCTTCTGCTATATTTCGGTTACTTTTATATGTACAGGTGTACCCCGGCGCAGTAAAAAATTTTTTCCAACCGCACCAAAGCACACTTAACATACTTATATCAAGCCTTCAGCACAAAACCATCCCTGCAGGACCAGCCCATATCAAACTATATCGCATCTGATTCTCATACAGTCTCAGATAAAATCAAATGTAAGCTGGTTGGTATCCGGCATATCTGCAAGGATTCCCAGCTCCGTCATCTTCTCCACGGCACTCTTTCCTATCTTCGCCTTACTCATAAGATCTTCCTTTGATATAAACTCCCCCTGTCTTGCAGCGTCTCTTATCTGCTTGGCAGCCTTGCCACCAAGACCTTCTATGGATGCCAGGGAAGCCATGATCTTACCGTCATCGGTTATGATAAATCTGTCATCCTCCGCCTTATATATATCAATAGGAGCAAATTCTATACCTCTTGCGTACATCTCAAGGACTATCTTTAAGTCTCTAAGTTTATCATCATCCTTGGCTGAACGCTTATTCTTGTCTATCTTTGATATCTCATTTATATGGAAGAGGACTCTTTCCTTACCAAAGCACATCATCTCGTAGGAGAAGGCTGACGCTCTGATACTGAAGAATGCAGTATAATATTCCTTAGGCTTATTTACCTTAAACCAGGCTATACGCCATGCCATCATAACGTAAGCAACCGCATGTGCCTTAGGGAACATATACTTTATCTTCTTACAGGACCATATATACCAGTCAGGCACGTTATGGGCAAGCATATCATCTATCCATTCCTGTTTAAGACCTTTACCCTTTCGAACACTCTCCATGATTGTGAATGCCTTTCCTTTGTCCAGTCCCATGCTTATAAGATATATCATGATATCATCTCGACAACATATGGCAGATGAAAGCACACATTTGCCCTCCTGGATCAGTACCTGGGCATTACCAAGCCATACATCAGTACCGTGCGAAAGACCTGATATACGCACCAGATCCGAGAAATTCTGCGGATTGGCGTCAATAAGCATCTGCATTGCGAAATCTGTACCAAACTCAGGTATACCAAGACTTCCTAACGGAATACCGTTTATATCCTCCGGAGTGATCCCCAGTGCCTCTGTTCCGTGGAACAGGCTCATTACAGCTGCATCATCAAGTTTGATCTTCTTGGCGTCAAGTCCCGTGAGATCCTCAAGACGTCTTATCATGGTAGGATCATCATGTCCGAGAATATCAAGCTTTAATAGATTGTGGTCTATAGAATGATATTCGAAATGGGATGTGATTATATCCGTAGTCATGTCATTTGCAGGCTTCTGTATAGGGGTAAATGTATATATCTCCTCATGTCTCGGAAGAACTATCATACCTCCCGGGTGCTGTCCCGTTGTTCTCTTGACCCCGGTACAACCCTTTGCAAGTCTTTCTATCTCGCAGTTTCTCTTGGTGACAACCGCATGCTCTTCCACATACTTCTCTGTCTCCTTAGGGCTCATGCCGCTGCTCATGGCTTCCGCCCTTAACTTGTCCTTTATCTCATCCTTAAAGTAATTGTATACATATCCGTAGGCGGTCTTCTCCGCAACAGAACCTATGGTTCCCGCTCTGAACGCCTTCCCCTTTCCGAACAGCACCTCTGTATAATGATGGGCACAGGACTGATACTCACCGGAGAAATTAAGGTCAATATCCGGCTCCTTGTCTCCCTTGAAACCTAAGAAGGTCTCAAACGGTATGTCATGTCCCTCTTTCACAAGCGGAATATGACAATTAGGGCAATCCTTATCCGGCATATCACAGCCTGAAAATCCCACATAGGATTTAACCAGATCCGAATCAAAATCAACGTAGTGGCACTTCGGACATATATAGTGGGCTGACAACGGATTAACCTCTGTGATACCTGACATTGTAGCTACAAATGATGATCCTACGGAACCTCTTGAGCCTACCAGATATCCGTGGTCATTGGAATCCCACACCAGCTTCTGGGCTATTATGTACATAACCGCAAATCCGTTTGATATGATGGAGTTAAGCTCTCTCTGGAGTCTCTCCTCTACCACCGGCGGAAGATCCGGACCATATATCTGATGAGCCTTCGTATAGCATATCTCCGTTAGGGTCTCATCGGACTTGTCGATTATAGGCGGTGCCTTATCAGGTCTTACCGGCTCTATCTTCTCTATCATATCGGCGATCATGTTAGTATTGGTTATAACAACCTCCTTCGCCTTATCGCTTCCCAGATATTCGAACTCAGCCAGCATTTCTTCAGTGGTTCTGAAATAAAGGGGCGGCTGCTGTCTTGCATCATCAAAGCCCTTGCTTGACATGATTATGGCTCTGTATATGCTGTCCTCCGGATTGAGGAAATGTACATCACAGGTTGCCACCACCGGCTTGCCGTATATCTCACCAAGCTTGACGATCTTTCTGTTATGATCCTTAAGATCCTCCCAGGTACATGGATTTTCCTTCTTTCTGGTAAGGAACTCATTATTTCCCAATGGCTGTATCTCAAGGTAATCGAAGAACTTCACTATCCTGGCAATCTCCTCATCACTGGCATCATTTAATATTGCCTGATACAGTTCTCCGTCTACACAGGCAGAACCCAGGATAAGTCCCTCACGATATTTATTGATCATACTCATAGGGATTCTTGGTCTTCTTGCAAAATAATTGATATGGGACTCTGATACGAGTCTGTACAGGTTTATCCTTCCAATCTCATTCTTGGCAAGTATGATACCGTGGTAAGTTCTTCCCTTCTTTATGGTATCCGGCGAAACCGCTGCAATCTCATTTAACTGATCAAGGGTCTGTACATCATGCTCCTTAACCATATCCATCAACTTAAAGAATATAAGTGATGTTGCCTCTGCATCATCTATGGCTCTGTGATGGTGATTGTTCTTGACATTGAAATGCTTACACAATCTGTCCAGAGTGTATTTTCCAAGCTCCGGTATAAGTATATGGCTCAGGGTCATGGTATCCATTATGGTGTTGGTGAAGCTTAATCCCATATCCTTGGCATTCTTTTTTATAAAGCCTGTATCAAATGAAGCATTGTGGGCTACCACTATATCGTCTCCGCAGAACTCAATGAATTTCGGCAGTATAACATTCACAGTAGGAGCGTCCATTACCATACTGTCATTTATGGATGTAAGCTGCTCTATATTGTATGGAATAGGTACCTCAGGATTGATAAACTCGGAAAATCTGTCTATTACCTCTCCATCCTTCACCTTAACGGCACCTATCTCTATGATCTTATTATGCTTTACACTTAAGCCTGTGGTCTCAATATCAAATATTACAAATTCCGAATCTATTGGCTGGTTCCTTGAATCTGTAATGAGATCCTTAAGGTCATCAACAAAATATCCCTCAAGACCGTATATGATCTTGAAGTCATCCCTTAAGCCCCCGGTGTGATTGGCTACAGGGAACGCCTGTACAACACCATGGTCAGTTATGGCTACAGCCCTGTGTCCCCAGTCATTTGCCAGCTTGACAACCTTCTGTATATCCACAACACTGTCCATCTCACTCATAACCGTGTGCAGATGAAGCTCCACACGCTTCTCAATAGAGGTATCCTTTCTCACCTCCCTGAAATCAGGAATATGCTTTATTCCCTTAACAGAGGATATACTTACCTCCTTGGCATACATATCGTATAAAGGTACTCCCTTAACTCTGTAGAAGTTTCCCACCTTAAGTTCATCCGAGTATATCGGTGCGTCATCTGCCGATGAGAATATCTTAAAGCCTATGGTATCGTTAAAGTCAGTTATATACCCTGCAAATATGATCTTGCCGTTTCTCAGCTCCTTGGTTTCAAGATTTATAAGCTGGCCATGGATACAGATCTCACCCATGCCCTCTATAATAGAGGCTATGCCCACCAGCTCACCCTCACATTCACGTCCGTAGAAGCAGTCCGGATCCATGGATCTGTTCTTCTTCCTTGCCTGGGCAGGCTCCGGCTTCTTAGGCTGCTCCTCAGTCTTCTTTGCCCTGGAGGTTGTGTCTTCACCATCCCCTGCTTTATCCTTACTTACAACCTTGCCGTCGATCTTCACCTCCGGTGTCTCGCCTATGTTGTTAAGGATCGCCTCTACCTCAAGCTGCATTTTCTGCTCATTTGCCCTTCTTAAGGCTTCCTTGTCAACCTCTGTGTAATCAAAGCCTACCTTTATCTCCATATTGAACCTGTCAAGAAATGTATCAACCAGATAATTTTTTAGATTTTCCGCCTGTATCTTGGCAAGTCTGGAATCCTCCACCGCCAATGTAAGGACATTCTCATCCGCATACAGCTCAGACTTTTCTATCATTCTGGATATTATGTGACTGGTCTTTCTGATCTCATATACCAGACTTGGCTTATAAAGCTCTATAAGGGCAGCCAGAGTATACTGCTTCGACAGTGTATAGTGATCCCTTATGATAACCTCGTATTTCCTGGTGCCGAATATATATTTCTTCAGATTTTCCGCAGCCAGATCGATCTTCTGCCTGCTTATAAGGTGTGACGAGTTAAGGTCAATAACAAGCTTCTTGTCAGCAGTAATATTCGTAATTTTTAATATATATGTATCTCTGAACAGCTCATTTAGTTCCTCCGACATGGAAAACTCCGGAAAAACCACAAAGAAAGCCTGTTTATTATCCAATATCATTCACCACGCATTTCATCAAGCTCTTCCTTCAACACCTGAAGGATATCTTTTTCGTCTACTTTCTTAACGATTGCGCCCTTCTTTATAAGAACGGCACAGCCCTTACCTCCGGCAATACCCAGGTCCGCCTCTCTCGCTTCTCCGGGGCCGTTTACTATGCAGCCCATAACCGCAACCTTTATGTCAAGATCGTCATAATCCTGTATAAGCTTCTCGACCTTATCTGCAAGGGCTATAAGGTCTATCTCCGTACGTCCGCAGGTAGGACAGGACACCAGCTCAACGCCGCCCTTTTTTAGTCCCATGGTCTTAAGTATGGTCTTGGCGGTAAATATTTCATTTACGGGATCTCCTGTGAGGGAAACCCTTATGGTATCTCCTATTCCTTCATTAAGGATTATACCAAGACCTACTGATGACTTGATATTGCCAAGAGTAACTGTTCCCGCCTCTGTAATGCCCACATGAAGAGGGTATACTGTTTTATCTGCTATAAGCTCGTGAGCCTTGACACACATCATTACATCAGATGACTTTATGCTGATGACGATATTGTCATATCCGCAGTCCTCTATCATATGAACCTTGTCAAGGGCACTTTCAACTATTGCCTCAGCGGTAACACCACCGTACTTCTCAAGAAGATCCTTCTCAAGGGAACCGGAATTGACCCCTACACGGATAGGCACATTATACTGCTTCGCCACTTCCACCACCTTGGTAAGCTTCTCCCTTACTCCTATGTTTCCGGGATTTATCCTTATCTTATCTGCACCGTTCATGATAGCCATGATAGCAAGTCTGTAATCAAAATGTATATCTGCCACAAAAGGAATGTGGATCCTTTTCTTTATCTCTGGGATAGCCCTGGCGGCAGCCTCGTCATTTACAGTACATCTGATTATGTCACAGCCTGCCTTCTCAAGCTCAAGTATCTGAGCCACAGTGGCTTCTACGTCACCGGTCTTTGTATTCGTCATGGACTGGATCAATATGGGATTTCCTCCGCCTATTACCCTGTCACCGATCTTTATTACCTTTGTATTATCTCTGTACATACTATCTTCCTCTTATATCCATACTGTGATCGATCATAACAACTATGGTTTTTCACCGCAAACAAATAAAAAATAACAACTATGGTTCATCACTGCGATCAACCGAAAAATACGTTCTTGATATCGTTAAATAATATAACCACCATCAAAAGCATAACAAGCACGAATCCTATCATCGTAACAAGGTTTTCCTTGTCCTTAGGGACCTTCTTTCTTGTTACTGCCTCTATGAGCAGAAAGAGGAATCTTCCTCCGTCAAGCCCCGGAATAGGCAGAAGATTCATGACACCAAGGTTCGCCGAAAGAAGTACTATATAATTCATCCAGTTAAGGATAAGGTCAATGGTACTGCTCTTTGCCGCCTCATTAAAGGTCTGGTTCATGCTGGAAGCCACGCCTATAGGTCCTGATATCTCATCTGAGCTTACCTGTCTTGTAAATATAAGCTTAAGGCTTAAGAAGGTTGCCTTAACCCAGTATCTTGTTTCATAAAGGGAATATCTGCAGAGCTCTCCAAAGCTTTCGGGAAGTACTCTGCCGATACTCATTATTCCTATCTTATAGGATCCTCCTACCTCTGCCGGGTAAACCGTTGTATCGTAGACTGTTCCGTCTTCCCTTTCAAGGGTAAGCTCTATGGGGTCACTGGAATTATATATCTCAAGATATATCTGAAGCTCCCTGAAATTCTTTATGGTGCTTCCGTTGATCTTAAGTACTGTATCCCCTGCCTGTATACCTGCGTCTGCCGCCGGATATGTGCCATTAAAGGGATCTGTACCATCCTGGGTATATTCCTGTATGTTGCTGCTGTCGTATACTCCACCGATCTCTGCCGGATCGCTTCCGCAGAAATGGATTATCACCATTGAGAATAAAAATGCAATGACAAAGTTCATAAAGGGACCTGCCAGTATGGTTGCCATCCTTGCCCATACAGATTTCTTGTCGAAGGAATTCTCATCTCTTTCATTTTCCTCTTCATCCTCGCTGAGCATCATACAGTATCCGCCTAATGGAATAAGCCTTAAGGTATACTGTGTCTCCTTCTTCTTAAAAGAAAAAAGCTTAGGTCCGAATCCCATGGAGAACTCTCTTACGGTTATATGATTGAGCTTCGCCACAGCAAAATGTCCCATTTCATGGAAGAATATGATAACGCCGAAGACAAGTATTATCAAAATAATATTCAACTACCTGCACCTGCTTTCTATAAAATTATAAACCCACTGTTCCATATCAAATATATCACCTAATTGTGGATTTTCCATGTTCACACAGTTATCCATGGATTCTCTTATAAGTGTATATATATCAAGAAACTGTATCTTCTCCTGTAAGAACAGGGCTACTGCTTTTTCATTTGCAGCGTTTAATACTGTAGGCATAAGTCCTCCGGTCTTTATGGCCTCGTAAGCATATTTCAGTCCAAGAAATGTATCCATGTCCGGCTTCTCAAGCTTTATCTCTGACAGTTTACTAAAGTCCAACCTGTCTCCCCTAAGATATCTTCTCTCAGGATAAAACAGTGCATACTGTATAGGGAGACGCATATCCGCAGTTCCAAGCTGTGCTATAACTGCTCCGTCCCTGTACTCCACCATTGAGTGTATTATACTCTGGGGCTGCACTACCACATTGATATCATCAGGGTTCACGTCAAACAGCCATCTTGCTTCTATAACCTCAAGGCCTTTGTTCACCATGGAAGCAGAGTCAATGGTTATCTTCTTTCCCATGGACCAGTTCGGGTGCTTTAATGCATCGCCAACTGTAACATGCTTAAGCTCCTCTCTGGTTTTTCCTCTGAAGGGACCTCCCGATGCTGTAAGATGTATCTTTGCAATATCTCCGTGGGTATTTCCCTGAAGCGCCTGGAATATGGCTGAGTGTTCACTGTCAACGGGAAGTATGGACACGTGCTTCTCCTTTGCCAGGGACATGATGATATGTCCCGCCGTAACCAATGTCTCCTTATTTGCCAGGGCTATATCCTTACCTGCGTTTATGGCGGCAACAGTAGGCTTTATACCTATCATTCCGACTATTGCAGTAACCAGTATGTCTGAGCTTTCTATACATGCCACCTCTATCAGTCCGTCCATTCCATAGGTTATCCTGACATCAACGTCCTTGAGTCTTAGCTTAAGCTCCTCTGCCAGCTCATATGTACCTATGCATATAAGCTCCGGCTTGAATTCTCTTGTCTGCTTCTCTAATAAATCTATGTTACTTCCTGCTGATAAAGCACAAATATTTATATCTCTGTTATCTCTTGCTATCTCAAGAGTCTGGGTTCCTATGGAACCTGTGGATCCGATTATTGCTACATTCCTCATAACTCTATCCTTTCATTGAACACCTACTAAAGAAAGCAGTGTTGTGACAAACACTGCTTTACATTGGAGCCCGGTTTCACCATACTCATGATATTTATTTTACGAACATAAATATAAGCAGGTAATAGACGATAGGTGCAGTAAATATTATACTGTCAAACCTGTCCATCACACCACCATGTCCCGGTATAAGCTTTCCGTAATCCTTAATATCGTTATTTCTCTTGATAGCTGACGCTGCCAGATCACCTACAACAGCAGGCAATGCACCGATACCACCTATAACAGCGAATATCACAGGTGCCATGGCAAGAGTATCAACATATCTGTTAAATAAAAATCCGAATAATGCACCAAGAAGCGCAGCTCCCACTATACCGCCTATAAGCCCCTCAACGCTCTTCTTAGGACTGAGCTTAGGGGACATCTTATGCTTTCCTATGGCTCTTCCCACCAGATATGCACAGGTGTCATTGCCCCAAGAGCTTACAAATATAAGTATGACAAGTATTCCCCCATGTTCAAGTCCTCTTATCCTGTATACAAACGAAAGCATCATGGCAACATAGAAGAAAGGAAGGAAGCCCTCCAGTATCTCCTTGTCTGTATACTTTGGATATGTGAGAACAAACAGCGCCATGATGATAAGTACATAAAGCACTATCAAAGGCAATGTGAACCTGTCATCCATAAAGTACAATAAAGCATAATATCCGATAGTAAATATATAATTTATCCATCCTATAACTCTCTTATTCAGCTTATATACACGTAGCAGCTCCATGACACCCACCAGTGACACAAAGCACATAAGTATATTGGTTGCCAACGGTCCCAGATAAAATGCAAGGGCTACTATGACCACCAAAATAAATCCGCTGATAGTTCTTGTTATAAACATATTAGAAACCTCTTTTTCTTCATCTCTTACTTGACGCCACCATATCTCCTGTCACGTCCTGTGTAATATCTGACCGCCTTAACCAGCTCATTCATATCAAAGTCCGGCCACATACAGTCAGTAAAATAAAATTCGGAATATGCGATCTGCCATGGAAGAAAATTCGAGGTTCTGAGCTCTCCGCTGGTTCTGATAAGCAGATCGGGATCTGTTATCTCCCTGGTGTCGAGATACCGTGACATAAGGTCTTCGGTTATATCAGCCTCTGTGATGATACCATCCTTGTAATCCTTTGCAATATTCTTTGCCGCTCTTACCAGTTCATCCCTGCCGCCGTAATTGATAGCCACCGTAAACTGTAACCCGGTGTTGCCTGCCGTTGCTTTCTCCAGATCTTCTATCTTCTTTACTATATCCTCAGGAAGCCCTTCTCTCTTTCCTATGATTCTGACGCGCATGTTGTTCCTGTTGGAACGCTCTATACTATCCACCAGGTACTTTCTGAAGATATTCATTATGGTAGAAACCTCTTCCACGGAGCGCTTCCAGTTTTCTGTGGAAAAAGCATACACTGTAAGATACTTTATGCCTATCTCATCACAGTTCTCACAGGCTGCCTCAATAGCCTTTGCTCCGACTGAGTGTCCATATGTCCTTGGCATAAGACGTTTCTTCGCCCATCTGCCGTTTCCATCCATTATTACCGCTACATGCTCAGGTATATTGAGCACTTCACCATTTATAGTTTTTTCCATAATTCCCTTTACTATACAGTCATGATTTCATTTGACTTTGCTTCCACTGCCTTGTCAATAAGACCTACATACTTGTCTGTAAGCTTCTGTATCTTATCTTCATTATCCTTCTGCTCATCCTCTGAGATCTCATTTGCCTTAAGCTGTTTCTTGAATCCGTCATTTGCGTCACGTCTGATATTTCTGATGGCGACCTTAGCCTGCTCACCCTTCTTCTTGATGTCCTTAACAAGTTCCTTTCTTCTGTCCTCTGTAAGCTCAGGGAAGTTAAGAATAATATTCTTACCATCGTTGTTTGGAGTGATTCCAAGATCAGAATTAAGTATGGCTTTCTCGATAGCCTTAACAAGTGATGGCTCCCATGGTGCGATCATAAGTGTTCTTGCCTCAGGTACTGTTATATTCGCAAGCTGCTGCATAGGTGTAGGCACACCGTAATACTCAACCTTGATCTTATTAAGAATGTTAGGATTGGCACGTCCTGCTCTTATTGATGTGTATTCACTCTCAAGATTCTCCAGAGTCTTTGTCATTTTGTCTTCAAACTGTGTAAGCATTTATTCTTCCTCCAAATATATTTATTATTGATATTATACGTTCACATAGGTTCCTGTAAATCCGCCGGTTACAGCCTTTACGATACTGTCCTCCCCATTCAGTCCGAAGAGCATCATAGGCATTTTGTTCTCCATGGCAAGTACCGCAGACGCCAGATCAACAACTCCAAGCTTCTTGTCTACGATATCGCTCATCTGCATTGAGTCATACTTTATGGCATTAGGATTAACCTTAGGATCACTGTCATATACACCGTCTATAGCCTTGGCTGACAGGATAACATCCACGCCTACCTCAACAGCCATGAGGACAGTAGCCATATCTGTTGAGAAGTAAGGATGTCCGATACCTCCCGCGAAGAATACAACTTCTCCGGCGTCCATATACTCTATAGCCTTATCCTTGTTAAACAACTCTGTCATGTTGCCACATACAAACGGTGTCATTATGTGAGTCTTTATTCCCTGGTTCCTAAAGCTGTCTGCTGCATATATACAGTTCATGACTGTTGCTAACATTCCTATAGAATCAGCCTTTACTCTGTCCATATTCTCTGAGGTCCTTCCTCTCCAGAAGTTACCCCCACCGATAACTACACACACCTTTATACCCTTGTCCAATACCTGCTTAACCTGTCTGGACACATCGGCAACGGTCTTCTCATCAAAGCCATGCTTCTTGTCGCCGGCAAGGGCCTCTCCACTGAGCTTTAATAAAACCTTATCCATCTTCATTACTTCATCCTCTTTCTTCCTGGGGACACATCCCTCAGGATTTATCTTACATATTTTTTTATTTCTTATAACCATATTCTGATTCATTATAGCATAATTGTATACTGTTGAAAATAAGTAAATAAATAAAAATACCGCACTGACGGAACAATTCCTGCTTCTGTCAGTGCGGTTTATATTCATCGTGATATTTATGCCATGGTACATATCTGCCAACAGAACCTATTCCATAATATCTGTGGGCTGATATGTTTTGTGCCGTGCTATTTATTGGCAATGGAATCCGGGTCATCCTCGATACGGAAGGTATCAATATCCAGAGTATTGGTGAAACCTGTCATATTGACAATTTCCTGACTTGTGTTCTTAACTGTGTCAGACGCCTCATAGGTATCATTTCCATACAGGAACTTGTGAAGCATTTTAACATTCGTCTCAAGGTCACACGGAATAAGTATGCTTCCGAGAGTGTCATGATTCATGGTGTTCCATGTGAATGGGAAACCTGTCGTAACATCAAGCTCATAGCCCTCTGTTATAAAGTTCTTGGCAAGACTCATTATCTCATCCTTTGAAAGGCTTGTGCTGACATAATCAACAACTGAATCTATGGTGGCAAGGAGTGTGTCAAGATCTGACTGCTTTGCCTTTTCGATCATCTTCGAGATAACGGTTCTCTGTCTCCAGGTTCTTGTGATATCACCCTGGTCTGTGGCTCTTACTCTTGCCCAGGCAGTAGCCTGTACACCATCCATATGAATGAGACCTGTCTGGTCTATAAGAGAAGAGTTCAGGGATGGATCATAGTACATCTGCTCTCTTATACTGTCATTGAGCTTCTTAAGCTCACTTTCCTTAACCTCTATATCAAGTCCGCCCATGGCGTCTATTGCCTTCTCAAGGGCTGTGAAATTGACTGTTACAAAATCCTGAATGTTCAGATCCAGGTTCGTATTAAGCATATTTATGGACTGCTGCACACCACCATAGGCATATGCATGGGCTGCCTTCTGGAAGCCGTGGGTATCATCTCCCATATCAAGGATTGTGTCTCTGTATACTGACACAAGCTTAACCTTCTTGGTATCATTGTTTATAACACAGATTATCATGCAGTCTGATCTTGACGAGCTCTTGTCAAGATCAAGGTCTCTGGTATCCAGTCCGTACAGCACAAAGGTCTGGGTTCCCGTCATCTTCTGTACTGTCTCTTCCTTCATATCCTCATTGGTCTTTGTCTCGTTAAGATCCACCTTATTAATTCTGTCCAGCCTTGAATCAGCCCACTCATACGCAAATGCTCCCACAAGTACAAGCACAAGTACCAACTCAAGCACAAGAGCAATGACCCACGGAAGGTTTTTGTGCTTCTTCTGCTTCGGTTCTTCCACTACTATACCTGTCTTTCCTGAGTAATCCTCATTATATGAACGTCTGCTTCTTGCATCTATATTCTGCTTAGGCTTTCCTGATGGGGCAGTGCGTCTTGCAGGCTGACTGCCGCTTCTTGAAGCTCCCTGTTTTCCTGAACCGCCATTACTTCTGTTCCGGCTGTTTCTGTTCTGCGGACTGCCGTTTCTACTCTGGCTGTTTCTATTCTGAGAACCGCCGTTCTTACTCTGTCCACCAGCCCTGCCGGAAGAATTTCTGTTTCTGTCTCTATTGGAAGCGGAGCCTGTGCTCCCCTGTCTTCTTTCTCTATTGTTGTCGCTTGCCATATTTTTTCTCCTAAAAGTATATGTCTGTGATTAACAAACTGTATTCTACATCATAAGAATTGTAAATTCAATTAAATTATTAGTTTTTTTCATAAAACCAGATGTCAAAGTATGAATTTGTCAATTACATCAGCGATACCGTCTTCTTCATTTGACCTGGTTATATAATCTGCATGATCCTTTACCACCTGCTGGGCGTTGGCCATGGCAACTCCCACGCCGGCATATTCTATCATTGTTAGATCATTATAACCGTCACCGCAGGCTATGAGATCCTTTCTGTCCATCTTAAGTATACCTAAAAGCTTCTCAAGAGAGGTTGCCTTGTGTACATCCTTAGGCATTATCTCAACGAAAAACGGTTCGGATCTGAATATCGTCACCCTGTCACCGAACTTCTCATTAAGCTCCTTTTCTATAACCGCAGCAGTCTCATCCTGAGCACCTATAAGGCATTTATTCACAGGAAAATCAACATATTTTTTAAAGTTGTCTACCTTTTTTAACGGCATAAAATTAAGTCTCGCCTCAAATTCTGTATATTCATTTATCCCTGTGCCCGTTATTACCGTGTCATTCTCATATGTCACATAGCTGGCGTCCTTGTCCTTTATATAGTCATAGATATCCATGATCACATTATGGGGTACCTGTGCCTGATATACTACCTCACCGGTCTTGTAATTGACTATCCTTCCCCCATTAAAGGCAAGAACATACCCACCATACTTCTCAAGTTCCAGGGTATCCGCTATCTTCCTTATCCCCGGAAGAGGACGCCCCGAAGCTATGGCAACAATATGTCCCAGCCCCTGTATCTCCTTTATCTTCTTAAGAGTAAGAGGTGTCACTTCCTTATTACTGTTAGTAAGTGTTCCGTCAATATCAAGTGCAAGTATTTTTCTCTCCATCATATTTTACCTTTCTCTTTTCTTGTTTTCTCTTTCTTATGTTGTTTTAGGATTCGGCACTGATTATTTTGCCAACTATTATCTCTGGCTTATCTTTACCTGTTCCAACAGTCTCAGCTGCTTGGAGTCCGGCTTCTTTGTAAATCTGCTCACCACAAGAATAACTATCATGTTAACTGCAAATGCAAACACACCTTCATTTATATCTGACACATAGGGAATAGTAAGTCCTGTAACAACCGGTATATATGAAATCAGCCCATAAGTCAGCGCCCCGGCAAAAAATCCCGAATATATGCCTGTTTTGGTGGACTTGTCATACAATATGCCACATATAAGCGGTGCTGCAAATACGCCTCCGCACACATCCCAGTCCCTGACTATTATGCTTATGGCGTCAAGATCCGAATAGAGATACATCAAAAGCACGATACTTACCACTATGGATATGATAAGTATGTCCACATACACCCGGTGTACGTGAATCCTTCCTATCCTTACGCTTGGGATTATGCCACGAAGCAGCTCCGCTATCATTAAAAGCAGTGAGCCCGCAAAGAATATAAGTGCCAGAAGATATACTCCTATGCTTATATCCTTTATCAGCACACCATATTTATAATCTGCCGACAGGGCATTTATGGCTTTATTAAACACCTCATAGGAATTTTTTATACTCTTTGCCTTTACCGGGTAAAAAGTAACTATTGAAAGCAGTGCAAAAAAGCTCACCGTAATAACCGATATTCCTGATATAAGCATGCCAAGTACCCTGCTCTTGTCCACTTCCTTACTGTCCCGGCACCTTAATATGCCACCAAAGAAAAACGGAAATCCTATGCTTCCAAGTGCGGCGGACACCATGGAGATTATATCTGTTACCTGAATCGCCTTTCCGTCATAATACATAATGTCAAGATATGTCCTGGTGCCTCCCGGAAGATTACACTTCCTATATATATCCAATATACCTGTAGGTGAAAAATGAACGAATATAAGCACTATAAGTGCTATAACTATCCCAAGTATTGTGATGTATGTTACCGCCTTACCTATAAGGAAGAACTTACCGTCCGCAACACTTATTATGGCAACAAGAGCCACCAGTATGATGAATATATATATGATACTGTCCTTGTTGGTGTGTCCCCCTATGATCTTCGCCACATAGGTCAGCACAAGATACAGGATGAACATAAGTATTATCATCCAGGAGATCGCAAGTATATAGTTGAGTCCCCTGGCTCCGTATCTGACACTCATGAAATCCGAAGCATTATATATTTCTTTCTTGGATAATTCCTGATAAGCCTTTATCCTTCTGGCAAGGAACAGCCAGTTAAATACATTTCCCACAAACAGTCCCACCGCCACGAAGCACTGTCCCGCTCCGTAAGTTATTATGCTTATGGGAAGAACTATAAAGGACCACAGTATCATATCATTTGCGGAAAGCCCTGCCGCCGTTACCACTCCCCCTATATGTCTGCTGCGTCTGTTCAATATTCCATTATGCTTGATATCATACATACTCCGACACCTCAACACTGAAATTTATTTTCTGTAATTTAACCATAGATTCGTACATAATATATCACAAATTTGTACCACATTCCATAAAATATATTTTTATTACTTATTGATAGATTAACAATTATTAATGTGATATAATCTAGTAGTTATTTGACCAATTTTTTACATTTTTTTAGGAGGATTTTACACTTGGATATCTTTTCTATTTTAACACTGCTGGGTGGTGTAGGTCTCTTCCTGTACGGAATGAACCTTATGGGAGCCTCACTTAAGAACCTTGCAGGAGGCAGTCTCCAGAAAGTACTTGAGAAATTAACAACAGGAAAAAACAAAGCGACCGGTGCAATAAAGGGCTTTGGTCTGGGAACCGGAGTGACAGCCATCATACAGAGCTCCGCAGCAACAACCATAATGCTCATAGGCTTCGTAAATGCCGGGATCATGAAACTTGGTCAGGCTATACCCGTCGTGTTCGGAGCAAATATAGGTAGTACCGCAACTGCACAGATCTTACGACTTGGTGATCTTGGTGAGAACAGCGTATTTATAAAGTTATTTAAGCCCTCATCATTTGCACCGATGCTCATATGTATAGGAGCATTTATAATACTCTTCTCCAAAAAGAAAAGAAACAAAGACATTGCCGGTATCCTGGTAGGTCTTGGTGTACTGTTCTTCGGTATGACCACCATGGAGGGTGTATTTGCGCCACTTAAGGAATCAGAAAAATTCCAGGAGCTGTTCACATCCTTTAACAACCCATTACTTGGTATATTGATCGGTCTTGTGCTCACTGCCATAATCCAGAGCTCATCAGCTTCTGTCGGCATACTCCAAGCAATATCTTCAACCGGAGTGGTAACCTATGGAACAGCTATTCCTATCATCATAGGTCAGAATATCGGAAAATGTATGACCATTATCCTTGGAAGTATCGGTGCCAACAAAAAGGCAAAGCGTGTATCACTGTCTTACCTTTTATTCAACATCTTCGGTGCCGTATTCTTTACTATAGTGATATATGGTCTCCAGCTATTTATCAAAATGCCGTTTATGGATAATGTCATAAATCGTGGCGGAATTGCGAATGTGCATTTTCTATTTAACTTCCTTACAAGCTTGATGCTTCTTCCGTTCACCAGTAAGATGGCTGACATTACAGGAAAGCTCATTGGTGATGATGAGGAATCAAAAATCGACAAGGAGCTCAGAAGTCTTGATCCTATGCTTCTTACCACTCCTAACGTTGCTATAACCCAGTGTAAAAATGTTATGCACTCCATGATGGACGCTGTATCAGAGAACTTCCATATAGGTTGTGATCTCATTAAGAAGTACGATCAGAAGCAGGCTGATATTCTCCTGGAAAATGAGGAATTTATAGATAGATGTGAAAGTGCCTTAAACGAATATCTGTTGAAGGTCACCTCCAAGAACCTGACAAAGCATGACAGACGGCAGGCATCAGAGCTGTTAAACAGTGTAAGTGACCTTGAACGTATCGGTGATTACTGCGAGAACCTTATGGTGACAGCCAAGAGTATCGAAGAACAGAAGATAACCTTCTCTGAGGATGGATCTGAAGAGCTCTTCACAATCCTTGCCGCAACTGAGAACATCATCACCACTACATTCAATGCCTTCAAGGATGATGATCTTACTGCCATAGCAAGAATTGAGCCTCTCGCCCAGACCATAAGCGAGGTTAAGGAGATCATCAAGGAGCACCATGTAATCCGTCTCCAGACCGGAGAGTGCGGAATAGCCGGTGGCTTCGCCCTCGTGGATATCCTTACAGGTCTTGACCGTATCGGAAGCCACTGTTCGAATATCGGTCTTCACATTGCCAAGAAGATCAGCTCGGAAAATATTGATGAAATGCATGGTCATATATACACTGTAGGTTACAAGACCTCAGAGGAATACAAGGCTCTGTACTGCTACTATGTATCACTGTACTCTTCTCCTATCACATCGAGATATGAGAACAAATTCAGCAATGATACTATTGAGAGAAAGGCTGTTGCAGAGGATATCCCAGACCACAAGTCTTCATCTGACAGCAAAGAAGGTTCTGAACATAAAGATTCTTCCGATCGCAAAAAGACATCTGACCGTAAAGATACTCCGGTGCGTAAGCTTGCCTCAGAGGTGAAGAACAAAAAGAAATCAGACAAGCAGAAGTCAAAGAATAAGAAGAAATGATGATATATTTAATCTCCCCATGATCAATAGAGGAAGATCAAAAAAATATAATATTTTGAATATAATAAAGAAGCCGGAACACGAATCGTGCTCCGGCTTCTTTAACAATGTCTATAATGTCTTTAATATCAGTCGTGGCTCTCCATAACAAGAAGGTATCCACTCTCAAGGTCTATAATACCATTTTCTTTAACAATACTGTTACTTACTCCAAGGCTGTCTCCGGGCTTGAAAACAATACTCTCCCCGTAATATTCAAAGCCCTTAAGGCTTCTTACTACTGCTTCACCGCCATAAGGAATCAGGGATATGAAAGGATACTCATTGTCCTTTGCCACCTTATAGACTGCATCCCCGGATATCATCCTTATCCTGCAGTGTCCGTCTATTATAAAGGCTTCTGTACCCCTGTCAGCACATTGCTTTAAAAGTCCCATATTGGCCATGGTATGATCCATCCTGGTGCCTGTGGCTCCAACTAGATATATGGGGGCATATCCCTTTTCAAGGGCATAGGCAAGAGCCTTATGTGTATCTGTGAAATCCTTATGTGTATCAAGATCCACAAACTCTGTACGTCCTCTGTAGCTCTTTATCATTGTGTCATCTGCAGAATCGAAATCTCCCACCACGATATCCGGCATTATACCACAGGTATCACAGGCACACAGACCTCTGTCTGCAGCAATAACCTCATCAGGACATTTCTTCTTATACAGCCTCTCAAGTATTACATGATCAACCGTACCGCCTGTAACTATAAGTACACTGCTCAATTATCCTTCAACCTCACAGTCCTTAAATACTTCAAGAAAATCCTCCACATTCTTTGTGATATCTCCCTTGAATATGGCAGATCCCGCAACAATGACATTGGCACCTGCAGCAAGAACCTCCTTTAAGTTCTCAAGCTTCACACCGCCGTCAACCTCTATATCCACATTAAGTTCTCTGTCATCAATAAGCTTCTTAACCTCTCTTATCTTGTCAAGGGATGACGGAATAAATGACTGGCCGCCAAAGCCCGGATTAACACTCATAACCAGCACCATATCAATGTCCTGGAGTATATAATCAAGCACAGAAACAGGTGTTGCCGGATTAAGAGCCACACCGGCTTTCATGCCAAGAGCCTTGATCTGCATTATGGTACTGTGAAGATGGCGGCAGCTCTCTGCATGAACAGTAACTATATCCGCTCCGGCATCCTTGAAGTCATTGAGATATCTTGCCGGCTCTTCTATCATCAAATGCACATCAAATACTCTGTCTGTTGTATTTCTTATACCCTTTATGACAGGTGCTCCAAAGGATATGTTAGGAACAAATGCTCCATCCATAACATCAAGATGGACATACTGTGCTCCTGCCTTATCTATCATTTCTATTCCGTCTGCTATGTGTCCGAAATCAACTGACAACAGTGAAGGTGATAAAATCATCATACTACCATTTCCTCTTTTCTTTTAATTCATTGTACAGTGCAACATAATTATCGTATCTTATCCTGCTTACCCTGCCGTCCTCAACGGCTTCCTTAACCCTGCAGTCCGGCTCGCTTATATGATTGCACATATTGAACCTGCAGGCTCCTGTATACTCTGCTATATCCGGGAAATACTCCTTAAGCTCCCCTTCTTCTATGCCTTCAATGTACAGAGAGCTGAATCCCGGCGTATCCATAATATAGGTTTCATCCTCAATGTGTATAAGCTCAGAATGTCTGGTGGTGTGCTTTCCCCTCTGTATCTTCTCGCTTAATTCCCCGGTCTTCACCTCTGCCTCCGGCTTGATGGTATTAAGGGTTGAGGACTTGCCTACTCCGGAAGGACCGGCGAATACCGTGGTCTTATTCTTAATAAGGCTGTGGAGTTCATCAAGACCATCACCATTCTTAGCACTTATATACATGATTTTGTATCCCGACTTCTCATAGGATTGACATTTATCTCTATAGGTCTCAAACTCATTAAGATCAGTCTTATTAAAGCATATTACGGTCTCAACTCCCGCCATCTCCATGTTCACCAGAAACCTGTCCAGAAGATTAAAGTTAGGCTCAGGATAAGCTCCCGAAAAAATTATTATGGTCTGATCCACATTGGCAACTGCCGGTCTTATTAAAGAATTAAATCTAGGCAATATCTCAATAATATTGCCTAGATTTTTTGTTCTGTCAAGGATCTCTATATTTACATTATCGCCTACAAGAGGCTTAATCTTTTTGTTCCGGAATATTCCCTTAGCCTTACATTCATACTCTGTTCCGTCTTCACAGAATACATAGTAGAAACCGCCTATTCCTTTTATTATCTTTCCCTGCATAGCCATCCTATTCTTCACTGAAGGACGCAACGAGTCCGCTTGTGTTAAACATTGCTGTTACGTCATTATTACTTGAATCAACAATAGTTACGCCAAATGTACCTGAATTGCTTGTAAGTCCTGTGATAGGTGCTGCACTGTCGATGCTCAGTGGGAATGAACTGTCTGTTGCAGCTCCTGAATACAGTGTGTGGGTATTACCATCAACAGTGTATGTTATTGTCACACTTACTGTTCCGAGTGTATCAAAGTCATATACATTGTTGGTTATACTTCCTGAGAATGTAACCTTGTATGTGCTTGACTCCTTACCTTTACTTACAACGTAAGTGATGGTTGTGCCCTCTGCGATCTCTGAACCTGCCGGAGTACCCTGGCTTATAACCTGTCCTGCCGGAACAGTATCACTGAACTCATATGATGGGCTTCCGTATAACTTGGCACTTGAGAGAAGTGATGTTGCTTCTGTCTCAGACTTTCCTACAAGTTTAGGAACTGTTGTAAGAGTCTCCTCAGCACCATTGCTTATAACGATCTTTATGGTGGATCCGCTGGCAGCCTTTGTACCGGCTTCAGGATCTGTGGATATAACCTGATCCTTCTCTACCTTGTCATCAAACTCATATGCCTTTGTCACCTTAAAGCCTGCCTTAGTAAGAGTTTTCTCTGCTTCATCCTTATCCATACCAACTACGTAAGGAACCTTTACATCCTCCGGTCCCTTTGAAATATAAAGGATTATCTCTTCGTCCTTAGGTATCTTCTCACCCTTATTAACACTCTGTCTGAGTACATAACCCACCTTATCAGGATCGTCATCTGATACTTCTTCAAACTTTATGTTAGTGAAACCAATCTTCTTAAGTGTTTCCTCTGCCGCATTCTTATAGAGACCTACAACATCATCCATAACAAGAAGCTCATCTTCACTTGTTGCCTCCGATGTTATAAGCACATCATTCTTATCCTTATCCTTGCTGCTGGAAAACAGGTTCCAGCCTGCAATCTCTCCTATAAGGACAACTATAAGTATTATGACTATAAGTGCCGCAGCAACCGCAGCAATAACTATAACCTTCTTAAGCCCCGGATCCACCTCATCATCAGGGATGCCGGTTCTGGCTGTACCTCTTGCGGATGCCCCGACGTTTCTGGCTGATGTGACACCTGCCCGGCTGTCATCATCATCGTATCCGTCATCATAATCATCGTAATCATCATCAAAAAGCTCATCAAACTTTGACGGTGCCACCTCCGGTACAGTTGCCTGAGGTCTTGATGAACGTGCAGATCTTCCATTTGTCCCATATGTATCACCGGTATCGTTTACTGCATTGTCACCATAATCGTCATCATAATCATAGCCATACCGATCATCTGCAGGTGCCGCCTGACCGTCAACTGCATCCTCTTCACCCATTACCCTGCCATTCTTTATAGCCTCAAGCTCTTCCTTGGTCATCTGGACAGTTGGCGAGCTTGGTACAACAGGTGGTACTACGACACAATCTATATTAGGATTCTCCTGAACTCTCTTAAGGTCTGCAATAAATGCACTTGCTGTAAGATATCTCCTCTCAGGCTTCTTCTGTGTGGCCTTTGCTATTATCTTCTCCAGGCTTGTAGGAATATCCTCATAATAGCTTCTTGGTGAAGGTATCTCTCCCTGAATATGCTGTAATGCTATTGATACATTATTGTCTCCCTCAAACGGCACATGACCTGTAAGCATTTCAAAAAGGGTTATACCGAGAGAATAAATATCACTTCTCTCATCACTGTAACCGCCTCTTGCCTGCTCAGGTGATATATAATGTACGCTTCCCATAGCATTGGATGTCATGGTATTGCTTGAGGCTGCCCTCGCTATTCCAAAGTCTGTAACCTTTATGGCTCCGTTCTTGGCTACTATTATATTCTGTGGTTTTATATCTCTGTGTATTGTATGATGTTCATGAGCAGCCTGGAGTCCCTGGGCGATCTCTATAGCAAACTTTATAGCCTCGTCCGGCATAAGTCTTCCCTTTTTCTCTATGTATTCCTTAAGGGTTATTCCTTCAACCAGCTCCATAACAATATAATAAATACCGTTATCCTCACCTACATCATATACATTCACAATATTAGGATGTGAAAGCCCTGCTGCCGACTGGGCTTCAATCCTGAACTTTGTTACAAAATTAACATCCTGGCTGAATTCAGGCTTAAGTACCTTTATGGCAACATATCTGTTAAGCACATGGCACTTTGCCTTATACACCTCTGACATACCGCCAGAACCTACCAGTTCAATTATTTCATATCGATTGCTGAGTATCATTCCTGCATTTAACATGTCCACACCTCACACTTATCTAACGGCAATAATGACAGATATATTATCCCTGCCACCATAATAATTTGCCTGATCTATCAGCACACTGCATGCCTTACTTATATCTTCGCTGTTATCAACTATGTCCTTTATCTCGTCATCCTCGATCATATTGGATAATCCGTCCGAACACATAAGAATCTTATCTCCCGGCTCCAGTCTGACCTCAAAGAAATCAGGCTCCACCTCTTCGTCAATTCCAAGTGCCTTGGTTATTATATTCTTCTCCGGATGATTTCTTCCTTTGTTCCTGTCAAGCCTTCCTGACCGGATCAATTCCTCAACCAGCGAATGATCCATTGTCACCTGCTCTATGTCATCCTTTATGGTATACAGTCTGCTGTCACCGATATTGGCTACATATAATGTATCCTCGTCCACAACTGCGGCAACAAATGTAGTACCCATTCCACTGTATGCCCTGTTTCCTCTGGCAAGCTTGAGCACCTGCGCATTAGCATATATTATAGCTCTCCTCAGAATAGTAACCGGATTCTTCAGACCACTGTCCTTTATGTATTCTATTGTGCTCTCAACAGCCGTCTTGGAAGCAATATCTCCTGCATTATGTCCTCCCATGCCATCTGCAACAATGTACAGATTAGGAAGAGCTCCCACCTTGTCATCAGAATAAAACAGATAATCCTGATTCTGCTGTCTCTTCATGCCAACGTCTGTAAGTCCGGCGGATTTCATACAAAGCCTCCATTCCTTTACCATCAGTCTCGCCGCTCCCTGTATACACATGGGGCAGATATAACTGTGGCAACTCTATTTTCCTGCTGCCGCATCAGACTCATACTTCCTGCGGAGCTGTCCACAAGCTGCGTCTATATCGCTGCCCATACTCCTTCTTATAGTAACATTTATTTTATTTTTTTCAAGTGTGTATTTGAACTTTTCAATGGAATCAGCCTCTGAGCGGGCATAATCACGTTCTTTTATGGGATTTACCGGAATAAGGTTCACATGACAGTTCATGCCCCTTATAAGATCTGCCAGCCTCTTTGCATGTGCTACACTGTCATTTTCATCCTTCACAAGAGCATACTCAAATGTAACTCTTCTTCCTGTCCGGTCGAAGTAATACCTGCAGGCGTCTATAACCTCATCTATACTGTACTTATTGGCTATAGGCATAAGCTTCCTTCTCTCTTCCCCAGTAGTTCCGTGTAAGGACAGGGCAAATGTTATGGAAAGCTTAAGATCAGCCAGCTTCTTTATCTCAGGAACAAGACCGCAGCTTGATACTGTGATATTTCTCTGGCTGAGATTTCTTCCTTCCTTAGATGTAAGTATGGTAATAAAATCCACAAGATTGTCAAAGTTGTCAAGAGGTTCTCCTGTTCCCATTACAACCACATTGGAGACCTTCTCCCCTGTAATCCTCTCCATGCTATATATCTGCTCAAGCATTTCCGACACAGTAAGATTTCTCACCAGTCCCGACAATGTTGACGCACAGAACCTGCAGCCCATACGACATCCCACCTGGGAGGATATACACACAGAATTACCATGCTTATACTTCATAAACACACTCTCTATGACATTTCCATCCTGTAACCTAAATAAGAACTTGTTGGTGCCATCCTGTTTTGAGACAAGTCTTGTGACCACTGTAAGCTCTGTAAATCCCATTTCCTCTATCTTCTGTATAAGCTTCTTAGGTACATTAGTCATCTGTGAAGGTTGCTCCACCATATCCTGATGTATCCACTTATATATCTGAGCTGCACGGAATACCGGCTCCTTCTGTTCCTTTATGTAGTCTGTCAGCTCTGAAAGAGTCATTGACTTTATATCTTTCATTACACTTCCACCTTAATCTTCATTAAATCCTGTTTTTAACTGATATTTCTATCAATCTTCTGAGGCAATTCTATCTGTTTATTTCTTGCTATTTTTTTAATTTACACCTATCGTTTCCTGACAAATCTTGCCATGAAAAATCCGTCACAGCTATCCTTTCCCTGCAACAATGTCATATATCCCCTGTTTCCTCTGTCCTTAAGACTCTCCGGCAGATGATCCGCAAGAGTTTCAGGCACCAGATCCGTGTTCTCCCGGATCCACTTTACCGTATCTTCATTTTCAAGTCCAGTAATGGTACATGTGGAAAACAGCAATGTTCCTCCGGGCTTCACATACCTGCAGGCATTTGAAAGGATCTGCTTTGAAAGCCCGGAAAGACTGATAACCCCCGCCTTATCTATATTGTACTTAATGTCGTTCTTTCTTCCCATTATGCCAAGACCTGAGCATGGCACGTCACACAGCACAACATCTGCCTTGCCTTCCATGGTCTCGTCATAGACACAGGCGTCAAATACCTGGGGTTTAACATTCTCATATCCAAGTCTCTCTATGTTCTCTTCAATGAGCTCCACCTTGTTATCTGACACATCTCTTGAGACCACCGTTCCTGTAGGACCTGTAAGCTCTGCCGCATACATGGTCTTTCCGCCCGGTGCCGCACACATATCAAGCACCAGATCTCCCTTATTTATACCGGCACAGTCAACTGCCATGACCGAGCTTTCATCCGTAACATTAAAGTACCCCTGATGAAATCCCGGAACCTTTCTTATATAATCATAGTCATCTATCAGAAGTGTATTGTCTGTGTAATTTCCCCTTCTGACAGATATTCCATTACTTTCAAGCCCCTTTTTGAACTCATCCACAGATATCCTGTCCCTGTTCACCCTTATGGTGGTGCTCCTGTCTGCAAATGCCGCACCAACTATGCTTTCCACATCCTCAGGGCTGTAGTCCTCTTCCAGTATATCTATTACCTCTTCCGGTACAGAATACATTACGGATATATATTTTCTGTGTTCATTTGCCTTGTCTGGATATTTTATATTGTCCTTGTTTCTGCTTATGTTCCTTAAGACGCCATTTACAAAGCCCTTGAGATTACGGAAGCCTCTTTTTTCTGCCAGCTTGACACATTCATTGCAGGCTGCCTCGTCAGGAACCTTCTCCATATAAAATATCTGGTATGTTCCCATTCTCAATATACACCTGATAAGTGGCTTGCATTTGTTCACCTTCGTATTGGAAAATGAATTGATTATATAGTCAAGTCTTATCCTGGTCTCCACAACTCCTTCCACAAGCCTTGTGATAAATGCCCTTTCCTGCTTACTCATAAACTGATTTGACCTGAGTCCTGTGTTTAATGCAGTATTTGAAAATATTTTATTTTTCTCTATGTCAAGCAGTATATCCAGTGCTATCTCTCTGGGATTTTTCTCCATTATCTTATTTCCTCACAAACATCAAAATATGTCTTATTCTCCTGCCATATCTCCGGGATTTAACTTGTTACCTGCAAGAAATGCTGCTGCATCCATAACCTTCTTGCCTTCAGGCTGGAGTCTCTTTATCTTAAGTGTACCCTCGCCACAGGCGATAGTGAAGCTCTTCTTGGTAACAGCTGTTATCATGCCGGGCACCACATCAGCTCCAAGGCTTTCATCTGTATCACAGACCTCTGCCTCGTATATCTTAACTCCCTTACCGGCGACCCTTGTGTAGACGCAAGGCCATGGCTGCAAGCCCCTTATAAGGCAGTTTATCTTATGTGCAGACATGGTGAAATCAAGCCTTCCCATCTCTTTATTTAACATACTTGCGTAGCTTGACTCCTCGTCATTCTGAGGTATCCTTACGGCTGTTCCGTCTTCAAGCTGATGAAGGGTTTTTACTATAAGCTCTGCCCCAACAACTGCAAGCCTGCCTCTTAATTCTTCTCCTGTTTCGCTGTCGCTGATCTCCACTTCTGACTTAAGGATCATGTCTCCCTTGTCAAGTCCCTTTGACATATACATGGTGGTGACTCCCGTCCTGTCGCATCCGTCTATGATGGACCACTCTATAGGTGCGGCTCCTCTGTATTTTGGAAGCAGTGACGCATGGATATTGATACATCCGTACTTTGGTATATTCAGTATGCTCTCAGGAAGTATCTGTCCGTAGGCTGCGACAACTATGCAGTCAGGAGCAAGCTCCCTTATTATCTCAATATTCTCAGGTTCCCTGAGCTTAACAGGCTGATAGACCTGTATGTCATACCTTTCACAGGCGATCTTAACCGGCGATTTTGCCAGGTTCTTGCCTCTGCCCTTTGGCTTGTCCGGCTGCGTAAAGCATGCCATCACGTTATGTCCGTCAGCCACTATGGCATCCAGTGCATTCACTGCAAATTCAGGTGTACCCATATATACTATATTCATACAAATTCCCCCTATCTTGAACTATAATTTGATATTTTCAGATATTTCTATTCAACATCAAATATTCCGTCTACAGTCTTGTCCTTATAAAGAATTCCGTCAAGGTGATCTGTCTCGTGACATATAGCTCTTGCAAGGAGTCCCTCACCAGTTATGGTTATCTCCTCCATGTTCTCATTGAAAGCCTTACATACAACCTTCATAGGTCTTGTTACAGTACCGATCTTGCCCGGAAGACTGAGGCATCCCTCATCACCGGTCTGTTCTCCTTCCGTTTCAACTATAACAGGATTAATAAGACATAACGGCTCATCATTTCCTATATCTATAACAACGATTCTCTTTAATACGCCAACCTGTGGTGCTGCGAGGCCTACGCCGTTCGCCTCATACATTGTATCAAACATATCGTCAATAAGTGTAAGAGTTCTCTCATTCATCTCCTTAACAGGCTTGCATACCTTCCTTAATATTTCATCTCCGTCATATCTTATATTTCTTATTGCCATTTTCTCGCTTCTCCCTTTTTAATATGTGATTTTCATATGTAATTTCTTATATTTAGCTTTATTTGTTTTTATATGTGACTTCCAATATGTGAGTTCTTGTATTTGATCTCATATATTTAATTTCATATATTTGATCTTTTACATACGTTCTCGTCTGTTTAATACAAATTCATAGGGTTGAAGTCAAACTGTATGTTCACTCCGTATCCATTATCCCTTGTATTCACATATTCCTCAACTGCGTCCTTGAAGTGTATAAGCTCATTGTAGTCGCAGTCCTTTATATATATAACACGTCTGTGCATATCTCTTATCTTGGATATTACGGGAACAGCCGGTCCTATAAGGATCATCCTGCTTTCCTTATTCCGATTGCCATTCACTATATCCACTATGACTCCGGCTTCCTCTTCAAGCCGCTTCTCGTTATCTGACACCATGATGATAACCAGCATATTCCACACCGGCGGATATCTGAGGAGGCTTCTGTATGCCTCTTCATTATGATAAAAGCTTTCATAATCCTGCTTCGCCGCATTTACTATGGCATAATTATCCGGCTTATAGGTCTGTATGATCACATCTCCCGGCTTGTCTCCCCTGCCGGCTCTGCCTGCTGCCTGCACAAGAAGGTCAAAGGTCCTCTCTGCCGCCCTGTAATCACTGTCAAATAAGGTCAGATCCGCAAGTATTATGCCCACCAGAGTGACATTTTCAAAGTCATGTCCCTTGACTATCATCTGGGTTCCGATAAGGATATCTGCTTCCCTGTCTGCGAATTTCTTTATTATCTCCTGATGGGAATTCTTCCCGGAGGTTGTGTCCCTGTCCATCCTAAGCACCGAGGCAGATGGGAATAACTTCTTAATCTCTTCCTCGATCTTCTCCGTACCCGTTCCGTAACCGCCTATAAGCTTTGACTTACACACCGGACATCTGTCAGGCATATTGGTGGTATATCCACAATAGTGGCAGGTCAGTCTGTTGTCGTAATGCCTGGTAAGGGATACGTCACAGTGGGGACATTTCACAGGCTCACCGCAGCTTCTGCAGGACACAAAACTATTATATCCCCTTTTGTTCATAAACAACATGATCTGTTCATGCTTCTCAAGCCTGTCTGCTATGGCATTTAAAAGCTCGCCGCTGATTATGGATCTGTTGCCCCGTCTCAGCTCATCCCTTAGATCCACGATATGACATTCCGGCATAGGATTGTTCCTTGCTCTCCTTGTCATGGTCCAAAGCCTGTAATCTCCCGACACAGCTTTTCTGTAGCTTTCAACCGATGGTGTCGCAGATCCAAGTATCACAGGGCATCCGCACATTCCGGCACGCTCTATGGCAACCTCCCTTGCATGGTACTTTGGAGGATAGTCACTCTTGTAGCTGTTCTCATGTTCCTCGTCTATTATTATCAATCCCAGCCTTTTAAAAGGAGCAAATAACGCCGACCGCGGTCCGATCACCACATCAACCTCGCCTCTCTCGGCTCTCTTAAACTGATCGTATTTCTCCCCGGCAGACAGTCTTGAATTGATAACCGTCACCCGGTCTCCAAAATACCTGGCAAAATATCCAACTATCTGATATGTAAGAGATATCTCCGGTATGAGGACTATTGCCTGTCTTCCCTGTTCTATAACCTTTCTTATTGCCTGGACATACACCTGGGTCTTACCACTTCCTGTAACTCCGTGAAGCAGATATGTCCTGTTCACTCCCTGATCAATGTCCCGGTCAAACTCATCAACTATAGTCTGCTGTTCTTCGTTAAGTATAAGCTCCGGTATATCCCTTGTCATTCCGGCAGTCACATCCCTATACTGCTGTTCACTGACAATATTTATCACGCCCTCATCCGCCATACCCTTAAGAGTTGAAGAGGATATATTGAGAACTGATGTGGCATACTCCATGGTGATGGTATTAAGCTCCTTTAGAGTATACAAAAGTCTTAATCTTGCCACGGCATTTTTCTTTGTATATCTGTAGGCCGCTTTTTCTATCCCGTTATCGTCCAAATTTATACAGATATACTTCTTCACCACAGGTTTCACCTTGTTCTTTACCGGCATAACTGTCTTCAGTGCATTTATCATGGTAGAACCATACCGTTCCTTTATAAAGCCTGCAAGCCTTATAAGCTGGCTGTCAATCTCCACAGCCTTATCATCAACCTCAAGGATAGACTTAAGACGCTCTGTATCATATTCAGTTTTATCGCCGATCCCTATGACATATCCCTTTCTTCTGGTATTTCCCCTGCCGAAGGGGATTATCACCTGACTGCCTATGACAACCCTGTCCATAAGGCTCTCAGGTATTATATACTGGAAGCTTCTGTCTATGGCTTCATGGGAAATGTCTATGATCACATCTGCATACAATCTTTCCATATAGTATAAAATCCGAAAATATAAATCCCAATATCGAGCAGCAACCATTGGAAATTGCCTACGGCAATAGGGTTGCTGCGACGTAACGATGTCACAGCCATCATTACAATAAATAAAAACTAAGAGGCTGCGAATCCTACACAGCCTCTATATGAATTAATTATTCCTCGTCTTCGTCATCTCCGACAATCTTAATCTTACCTTTATAGAGCTCATCAACTGCTATTGACAAAGGCTTGTTACTGTCTGACTTAACAAGCGGCTCCTCGCCGGCAATTATCTCACGGGCTCTCTTTGCTGTAGCAAGTACTATTGAATATCTGCTGTTTACTACAGGATGTTCACCCGGCTCTACCTCTGAATTTACTACTGCCATTAAATCAGTATATGATGGATGTATCATAATATATCCCCTTTCCGATTTTCAATCATTGTTTCTTTTATAACATAATTTGCAATTATATGCAATTCAGTTCATCTCTAATTCCGTTAATAAAGTCAACATTGTTTGCCTGTCTGCAGCCGTAGCTTACAATAACGGAATTTACCACCTCAACACACTTGTCGAGATCATCATTTACAACTATATAGTCGTACTTATCCATGTCGGAAGCTTCCTCTGTGGCTTTCTTAAGTCTCTTCACTATAGTTGCTTCATTCTCTGTACCTCTGCCAGCAAGTCTTGCCTTAAGGCTGCTTATACTTGGTGCAGCTATGAATATGAGCAGTGCGTCAGGGTACTGCTCCTTTATCTTCATGGCACCCATAACCTCTATCTCAAGGATTATGTTCTTCCCCTCGTTAAGACTCTGCTCAACATATTTCTTAGGTGTACCGTAGTAATTCTCAACATACTGAGTCCACTCTATGAATCCGCCGTAATCTATGAGATTTTCAAATTCCGACCTGCTCATAAAGAAATATTCTCTTCCGTTCTCCTCACCCTCTCTTGGTGAACGCGTTGTGGCTGATATGGAAAGATCATATCCGTATTGGGATATAAGTCTCTTAACAACTGTTCCCTTTCCAACACCGGAGAAGCCCGAAATAACTATTAATGATCCCTTGTTCTTCATATCTGTACCAGTCCCTTACTCTAAATTCTGTATCTGTTCTCTTACCTTCTCAATATTCGTCTTTAGAGAAATGGCGATATCCGATATCTCCAGAGAATTAACCTTTGACAATATGGTATTTGATTCTCTGTTCATCTCCTGGGCAATGAAGTCTAACTTTCTGCCCACACTGCCGCCTGCAAGAAGAATATCCTTTGTACTGTCGATATGGCTTATAAGTCTTACTATCTCCTCATCCACACATATCTTGTCAGCATATATGACCACCTCTGTGGCTATCCTTGACTCATCCACACTGGCTGTGCCAAGAAGCTCTCTTACCTTTTCCGTAAGCTTCTCCCGGTAATCAGCCACCAGCTTTGGTGATATCTCTTCTATACGTTCCACGTTCCTCTTCATGGAATCAAGTTTATCCACGAGATCCTTCTTAAGGTTCTCGCCTTCCTTCTCCCTTGACTCCACAAATCTCCTGCATGCCTCATCAAGAGGAACCACAAGCTGCTTCCACAGCTCGTCAGGATCAACGTTCTCTTCCTCAATGGTAAATATCTCAGGATAATTTCCAAGATCTGTAAGCTTGATATCCATAGGGATCTCAAACTCCTCGGACATTCTCTTGAAATAATTCATGTACACTCTGGCAACATCATCGTTATATCTGATATTGGCATTGTCTGATGAATAATCCTCATATGTAATGAAGACATCCACCTTTCCACGCTCCACATATTTCTTAAGATAAGTTCTTATGTTGGTCTCAAGAAAACTGATCTTCTTTGGAAGCTTTATACTCATATCACAGAATCTGTGATTTACTGACTTTATCTCAACGGCAAATTTTCTGTCGTTTTCCACTATTTCACTTCGACCAAAACCGGTCATACTTTTTATCATCTTTTGTTCTCCAATATATGATTTTTCAGATATATTATTATAATCCCTATCCCGGAAAATATCAAGTCAATTCCTGTATACCTGAGATATCCGGCTCGGCAACCATGGAATAATTTGTGTGGTATATTACGAAGCCCGGCTTGGCCCCCGCAGGCTTCTTAAGGTTCTTCCTCTCGGTGTAGTCGATCTCCACCTTAGGGTTCGTCCTTCCTGAGGAATAATAGGCCGCAAGCCTTGCCGCCTCCTCGTAGGTCTGATCCGGCAGCTCATCCGCTTCCATAAGCTTCACTATAACATGGGAGCCGGGCATTTTCTTGGCATGGAACCACATATCCTTACCATTTGCGAATTTAAAAGTAAGCTCATCATTCTGGAGATTGTTCTTTCCCACATACATATGGAAGCCATCGGAAGAAACATAGTGATAAGGCTTGCTCTTAACCTTCTTTTTGTTGTTTTTGCTTCCGTAATGTCCTCTGATATATCCGCACATGGTAAGCTCTTCTTTAACCTCTGCCAGTGCAGCCTCATCAACTGCCATATCAAGAAATGCCTGTACCGACTGCAGGTGCTCCAACTCTTCCCTTGTTTCAACCGTGAGCTTTGTGAGAGCCTCGCAGGTTCTCTTCTGCTTATTGTACTTGGCAAAATATCTCTTGGCATTATCCATAACCGGTATCTGGCTGTCAAGGGGTATGATAATCTCCTCATTTGTATAGTAATTAAGCGCCTTAAAGCTCTTCTCTCCCTGCTTCACACTATATCCATAGGTATTGATCAGCTCACCGTACACCTTGTATTTCTCCCTGTTCTCCGTGTCCTTAAGCTGCTTCATCTGCAGGTCATACTTTCTGCTGGTACGCTCTATTGCTGTCTGGACTATCCTTCTTAAGTCCGTGGACTTCTGTCTCATTCTGGTAACAAGGGCTTTCCTGTAATAGTACTCATCAAGAAGCTCTGATATGCTGTTTCTGTGCTCTATCTGCTTGTCACTGTACATGGTAAGCATTACCGACGAGAACTCCACAGGCTTATAGCCATCAAAAACTATCACAGGATCATAGTCACACCTCTTTATCTGATCCACAATATCCATTGTGCACTTATATAACCTGTCTGCCCCCTCACCAAGCTCTGCCACTGAGGTTCTTGGGTCTATGTCTGCCCTGTAGCATATTTCATTTGCAACAACCGGACTGAAACCGGTCAGTGATGTATATATCGCCTTGCACGCATCTGCGGTCTTCGTCATTACAGTGCTGTCAAAGAGTCCTCTGTCAAGCTCCATCGGGTTTATCTTTCCTCCGTCAGGCGGATACTCATACCGTCTTCCCGGCAGAACCTCCCTGACCGAGCTTACAAGATGTGACACATGCTTTATACTGTCAATTATCATTCCCTTATGATCTGTAAATATTATATTGCTGTGCTTACCCATTATCTCTATGATAAGCTTCTTCCTGCACACATCGCCCATCTCGTCAAGATGTTCTATGGTAAATTCGACAATCCTCTCAAATCCCGGCTGCATCACATCTATTATCCTGCCGTTACCTATGTGCTTTCTCAAAAGCATACAGAAATTCGGCGCCGACATGGGATTTTCCTTTGACAGTCCCAGTATATAGATAAGAGGCAGGCTGGCGTCCGCCGACAGCATAAGCCTGTAGCTATCCTTGTTATTCTTTATAACTATATTAAGCTCATCATTCTCAGGCTGATATATTTTGTATATCCTGCCACCTGTAAGCTTCTCCTTCAGATCATAGACTATATTTGAAATTACAACTCCGTCGAATGCCATCTTGCACCTCCTATAACAGCACAGTTTCCGGGAATCTAAGCCACCGATATGCTCAAAAATATTGGGCAGAAACTAATATCCCTGCCCAATATATCCTTCTTAATTTATATTCAAACTCTTATAAAGAATTATACAGATCATTGTAGATCTTGGCTGAACTGTACCACGAGTAATCCATGCTCATGCCACGCTCAATGATACCATACCAGTTATCCTTATGATTGTAATATACTTCCTTTGCGTAATTGATCGCTCCAAGCAATTCATATGCGTCATAATTTGCAAATGAGAAGCCTGTACCTTTATTCTCATACTCGTTATATGGGAATACTGTATCGGCAAGACCACCTGTCTCACGCACTACAGGAACAGTTCCATATCTCAGTGCCATAAGCTGTGTAAGTCCGCATGGCTCAAATCTTGATGGAACAAGCATTACATCACAGCCTGCATACATCTTGTGTGATCTCTCATCTGAATAGTAGATATTGGCTGAAACCTTTGCAGGATGTATTCCCTGATAGTATCTGAACATATCCTCATATCTTCTGTCGCCGGTTCCGAGTACTATGAACTGTACACCATCACAGCAGATATCGTTCATTATCCTGTCCACAAGATCAAGTCCTTTCTGGTCTGTAAGACGTGAGATGATTCCGATAACAAACTGGTTCTCATCCTGAGGAAGTCCACATTCCTTCTGGAGTTCAAGCTTGTTTATCTTCTTAAGCTCTCTGAAATTATGGATATTATAGTTCTTATATACCTGAGGATCTGTCTCAGGATTCCATACATCGTAATCAATACCGTTTACAATGCCCCACAGAGACTGCCATCTTGCTGACAGAAGTCCGTCAAGACCCTCACCGTAATAAGGTGTCTGTATCTCCTTGGCATAGGTATTGCTGACTGTTGTGATCTTATCAGCATAAACAAGACCGCCCTTGAGCATTGATGCGTCCTTGCTTATCTCAAGCTTGTCAGGGGTAAATACATAATCAGGAAGTCCCGAATATCCTTGTATGGTCTCTATATCCCATTTTCCCTGGAACTGGAGATTATGTATGGTCATAACCGATTTCATTCCGCTGTAGAATGGATTCCCTGCAAATAATGTCTTAAGATATACCGGCACAAGTCCTGCCTGCCAGTCATGGCAGTGTACAATATCAGGCTGGAAGCCGATAGTCGGCAGTATACACAATGCTGCCTTTGAGAAGTAACAGAACTTCTCTATATCCCACTTAACATCTCCGTAAGGAGTAAAGCCGTTAAAGTAATATTCGTTGTCAATAAAATATACCTTAACACCCTCGTACTCAAGATACATTACACCCACATACTCATTCTTGTAACCGATGTCCATGTAAAAGCTTGTAAGATACTGCATCTTCTCTCTGTACTTGTTTGGTATACAGAGATAATTAGGAATGATGACTCTTACGTCATACTCATTTTTATCAAAAATCTTAGGCAGTGTTCCCACAACGTCCGCAAGTCCACCTGTCTTAATAAAAGGAACACATTCTGAAGCAATATAAGCTACCTTTTTCATAAATAATACCCTCCCACGATTCAGCACGCAAAATTGCCTTGGCGGTAATTTTATCCTGCATAAATGAACATATGTCTGTTATCTCACAGACATATTCACTATACCATAATCCAATGATTATTTCAATAAAACCCCAAATAATGTTTAACTGTTTTTAGTGGCTATATTCTTGATTCCGGACAGGATTTAATGTATATTTATCCCATGATATGTATCATATCAATATTTGTAACAGATAAGGAGAATTTTAATGGCACAGAATAAAGACCAGGATGAAGAAATCGAATTAATGACTCTGTATTTAGATGACGGTTCAGAGCTTGAATGTGAGATACTTGCAGTATTCCCTGCAGCAGGAAACGATTATATCGCCCTCCTCCCAACCAATCCTCCTGAAGGATATGAAAGTGACGAGGCACTCATCTACCGTTATGTGGAAAACGGCGACGATTACGAGCTGCTGTCCATAGAGGATGACGATGAATTCGAGAAGGCTGCCGACGCCTTTGACGAGCTTCTTGACGAGATGGAATTTAACGACATGGACTGATTTCACTATCATCAAAGCCGTATCAATTTAAAAAACTGATAAGCAAACAGGCTCACTGCCACCTTTACAGGATGGTAATGAGCCTGTTTTTTGCTATATATGCCTTATTTAATTTCTTTGACTCTCCGCTGTCAAAGGCCACCATCACATTCTGATCATCTGCAAATGTTATAATCCCCACTCCGTATTTCTTATGGGAAACCCTGATCCCCGCCTTAAGATCAGCCCCCGGGCATATCATTTCATCCACAAACCGGGACTCTTCCGCTTTTCTGCCTCTTATATACCGGGGCACATAAATATTAAGTCCATATCTGGCTCTGGTGACAGCTACATAGAACATCCTGCGTTCTTCCTCAAGCTGTCCGGGATCCTTGGATTTCTTATGGGGTGTTATATCCTCAACTGCATCAATGATAAATACATGATCAAATTCCAGCCCCTTGGAGCCGTGCATGGTAGCTATGGTTATGGCATCAGGCTGGTCATTTCTGCTTCTATTGATTTCTGTAAGTTCATTTTTATATTCTTCTATGAAATCAAACCACTCGTCGTAGCTTCCAAAGCCCTTTGCCATGTCCTGGATCTCATCCATTATATCCTCAAATTCCTGAGTCTCTATGTCCCTGTACCGGCAATACTCTCTTATATACTCATTGTAGCCCACTCCACGACGTATATAGTTAATACCTGCCCATGGGGACATATCTTTTATACGCTTAAGATCATTCTCAAGCACTACTAAATTCCGGACTATCCTGTAATTACCACTGTATTCATTCATAAGCCCCGACAGATCTATTGTGTCATCCGATAGTCTGTCCCTGCTTATGTATCTGTTAGGTCTGTTTATTATCTTAAGATAATTTCTCCTGCTGTTATCTCCCATGGCAATCTTCACATACGCCATTATATTATCAGCAATAAAATGATTGTATATATCCGGCATACTTTCCTTCATCTTAAATGGAATGTTATACAGCATAAGCTTTGTTGCCAGACTGTGAACCTCTGTGTTGGTCCTTGATATTACAGCCATGTTGCCATAAGGGATACCTGCCTGGGTCAGCCGTCTTATATCATCTATTATGGTATCATTCTGTTCCCTGACGTCCTTGACGGTTTTTATCTTTATCCTTTTTAAACCGTCTCCCTCATAAGCTGATACTATGTTCTTTTCATACCTGTTTTTATTATTTGCAATAAGTCTTCCTGCCGCCTCAGTTATACATTTGCTGCATCTGTAGTTCACAGAAAGCCTGACAATACCGGAATCCTTAAAGTCATCAGGAAATCCAAGCATTATATCCGGGCTTGCCCCTCTGAAGCTATATACCGACTGATCATCGTCCCCTACCACAAATAAGTTATTATCCGGTGCAGCGAGCATACACAATATCTTATACTGGATGCTGTTGATATCCTGAAACTCATCCACCAGGATATACTTAAACATCCTCTGCCAGCTTTTAAGTATATCCTTTCTGGCACAAAAAAGCTCATAAGCATATACCAGCATATCATCAAAATCAATCTTCCCGTTATCTGTAAGAAGTTTCTGGTAGTCGCTAAAAATCGTCCTGAAATCCTCAGGCTTCATATTCGCTGAGCTGTATGCCCCTATATCAAGCATTTCACTCTTAACATAGCTTATCTCTGATATGATATTCTTTAAAAATTCATCAGAAGGATCATACCCCAGCTCTCTTTCGTGGATTCTCTCCCGAAGCATTATATACTTGGATGACTCATCAATTATATTCTGTGTGGTATAGCCATAGGCATTCTTCAATATCCAGAAAAACACAGAATGAAAGGTTCCGAATATAGCCCTGTATGTATTTCCGGTTATATGATTAAAACGCTGCTGCATTTCTGTTGCTGCAGCTTTGGTATAAGTTATAACAAGTATATTCTCCGGTCTAACCCCATAGACTTCAATAAGAGACTTTACCCTGTAGGTAATGACCGTTGTCTTTCCGGAGCCGGGACCTGCAAGCACCATAAGCGGTCCATCTTTATGTTCTATTGCTTTCTTCTGTTCTTCGCTGAACTGCGACATACATTCTCCTCTACCATAATAAATTAGAGCAGCAACCATTAGAAATTGCCTGTTTGGTATTGCCCCCCTCATATACATTCGTCAGCACCATTCTAAATGTGTCTTCGACACTTGGTGCTTCCTACGGCAAGGGTTGCTGCAGCGTAACGATGTCCACGGACATCGTTACAATAAAAAGGGTACCAGAACATTACCGGTACCCTTAATGATCATTTTATATGTTTTGTATGACCGATATGTCAAGGCGATTAAAATCTAACCTTACCATTTACGATCTTGTAATTCCTTCCGTTGTACTTAATTGTTCCTGTGTAGCCTGACTGCCACTTACCGGCCTTGATGTAGTACCATGAACCACTGTACTTAACAAGTCCTGTGTAGCTTGACTGCATCTTACCTGACTTAACATAGAACCATGAGCCACTGTGCTTAACAAGTCCTGTGTATGTTGACTGCATCTTACCTGACTTAACATAGAACCATGAGCCGCCATTCTTAACAAGTCCTACATAAGATGTATCCATCTTACCGTTCTTAACGTAATACCATACACCTGATGAGTTCTTGCATAAGCCTGTGTATCCTGACTGCATTTTTCCGGCCTTGATGTAGTAGTAGCTGCCGTTGTACTTCCACATACCTGTGTAGTCTGATCTTATGTATCCATTGCCATCAACGAGCCACCAGCCTAAAACACCATCATTTGTTCCCTTGGTCATCTCCCAGTTCTTACCCGGAACCATATTAAAGCCGATGGTAGTCTGTCCTGATATTCCTGATGCTTTATATCTTACGAAATATCTTCCTACATCTGCTTTATCAGTCTGTACTGTGTACTTAAGATGTGTGATCGAGTTGCTTGAGCTGAAGTAGTTTGAGTAGTTTGCGCAAACTTTCCCCTTTGAATCAATGATCTGGATAGTGTACTTCTCAAGATAAAACTTGCCGTATGCTCTCAGATCAAACATAAATACCATGTCCTGACCGACTTCCACGTTGGAATTGGCAACCTTGCTTGAACCATTTAATGATACAAGTTTGATCGTATTATGGTAATTCGCCTTTACTGATGTGCTGTCATCTGTTGTCTCAACTGTTGTTGCCTGTCCTGCGTCCTCTGCCGCCGAAACTGTAGCCACAGCAGTTCCTGCTGAACCGATAAATAATGCAGCAGCCATAGCCGCACCTGCTATGAGCTTTGAAATAGTTCTTTTCTTCATATTTGTTGACCTCCCGAAATACTCTTGGAACAAAACAATAATTCCCGTCTTTGATTATACAACCTAAAAACGCAGACAGTCAACACCCGTCTGCGCTTTTTGCTCTGTCAAAAGCATACAATGTATTTTGTATACTTTCACCAATCAATTTTCTGTTTATTAGACAGATATACCATTTAACCGATACCAGCCGATATTATCTGCCACAGCACTTCTTATACTTCTTGCCACTTCCGCAAGGACATGGATCATTTCTTCCAATCTTAGGTGGCTTTACTACCGTATGACTTGTCTTCTCCTGCTTGTAGAGCTGGTCTCTCTTCTCCTTTGTAAAGATAGCATCCCACATTGGAAGTGTATATAACCACTCAGCATTACAACCAACCATGTTCATGTAAAGCTTCTCGTAGTCAATGTCAAGAGTAACCTCTGAGTCCTCTGTAATATCATCAAGATTGTTTGAAGTAAAAAGACTGTCATCAATTCCATCAAGGAAACCAACCATAGTCTGGAGGCTTACACCATACTTCTCTGCAAGTTCCTTAACAATACCCTTTACAGGATCTGCTCCAGGTGTTGCAAGAATCTTCTCATATATACCCTTCTCTGCCTGGAAATAATTAAGCCAGAACTCTTTTCCTTCAGGTGTTCTGTCGTCTAAGCCGTATGCATAATCACGCCATTCTGTTAATAAGCTCATTTTTTCTACCTCATCTCAAAATTTAGTATTAATTTTACAAACTTTTTAGAGTATATCAAATTATTTCTGACATTTCAACATTTTTCTCTTATCCGGTCTTCTGTTTCGTCAGACACATCATTTTCATTTTCCTTGATCCGGTTTCTATTTTATCAGACATATCATTTTTCCTGATCTAATCTTTCTTTTCGTCAGATGCAGCATTCTCTTTGATCTCATCCTCTGTCCCGTGAATGGTATCCTTCTTCTGCTCCTCCGCCAGCTCCTCGCCACGCCTCTTAAAGAGTCCTGCGAAAAACATCATCGCCCACAGAAGCACGGGCACTATCATACACATGAACAGCATACCGAAGAAGTACTTACTTCCCGTAACGCCGGTAATGCATGTAATTACCACAACCGCACACATGACCACTATGGCTATCCATGCCAGTACTCTCTTCATAATCACTGCTCCTTCTTTATAAATTCAAAATACTTCTTGATATCCTTCTCATATCCGTTGTCTGACGGTTCATAGAACCTTTCATCGGCCACCTTATCAGGAAGGTACTGCTGCTTAACATAGTGATTAGGATAATCATGTGCATATTTATATCCTGAATGTCCAAGCTTCTTCGCCCCACCGTAATGAGCATCTTTGAGATAAGGAGGAACCTCTCCCGTCTCCCGGTTCTTAACAATGTCTGCCGCTGCAAATATCGCATTCACCACGGAATTACTCTTCGGTGCACAGGCAACATATATGGCCGCATGGGCAAGTATTATCTGTGCCTCCGGCATACCCACTCTCTCAACCGCCTGAGCACATGCCGTAGCAACTACTATTGCATTAGGGTCTGCATTTCCCACGTCCTCGCTGGCACATATCATTATCCTTCTTGCTATAAATGTGACACTCTCGCCGCCATACAACATTTTAGCAAGATAAAATACTGCCGCGTCCGGATCCGAGCCACGCATACTCTTTATAAACGCCGATATGATATCGTAGTGATTATCTCCGTCTTTGTCATATCTTATGGCTCTTTTCTGTATACATTCCTCTGCCACAGGAAGGGTTATATGGATCTTGCCATCCTCAGACCTCTCCGTTGACAATATACCAAGCTCCACGGCATTAAGAGCACTTCTGGCGTCTCCCCCTGCCATATCGCTTAAGAACTCCGCCGCCTCATCATCTATACATGCGTTAAATGCCTGCATACCCTTTGGATCATATACTGCCTTAAGTACAAGCTGCTTTATATTATCCTTTGACAGGGGCTTAAGCTCAAAAATATTAGACCTTGACAAAAGAGCCCCATTCACTTCAAAATAAGGGTTCTCTGTGGTTGCTCCAATAAGGATAACCGTACCATCCTCAACGAAGGGTAACAGATAATCCTGCTGGCTTTTATTAAATCTGTGGATCTCGTCAACAAATAATATGGTCTTTTTACCATACATGCCCCTGTCGTCCTTGGCTTCATTTATTATAGCCTCCATATCCTTCTTACCGGCTGTAGTGGCATTTATCTGCTTAAACTCAGCCTTTGTACTGTGGGCTATGACCATGGCAAGTGTCGTCTTACCTGTTCCCGGAGGTCCGTAGAATATAAGAGAGCTTATCTTATCCGCTTTGATTGCGCGATACAAAAGCTTGTCTTTTCCTATGATGTGCTCCTGCCCCACCACCTCGTCCAGGGTCTCTGGTCTCAGTCTCTTGGCAAGAGGAGAATCGTCATCATGGCTGTTCTCTCTCATATAACTGAATAAATCCATATCTTCCATCTTATATTATGTCCAGATTCTTAAGTATTTCATTAAATTTCATTATATCAATAGGCTTGCAGATATAGTCGTCATAATCGTCACTGGCTACAGAGCTGTCGAAGCTTGCCTCATCAAGGGCACTGGTCATTATAACCTTTGTCCTTAACATTCTTGATACTCCATGCTTACGCTCTGCGCTTCTTATGGATGAAAGAGCCTTGTATCCGTCAATCTTAGGCATCATTATGTCCAAGCAGCACAATTCGAAAGGCTCTCCGTACTCCAAAGCATTGACAAATGCATCAACTGCCTCAATACCATCCTTTGTTACAACTACCTCTCCAAACTTTCCCAGATATTTTGACAAAAACTTTGCATTTGCTAAATCATCCTCTGCGATCAATATTCTCATAATTCTACTAACCTCCTGTAATATACGATTCTGATAATCACTTCATGGCTTATGCTAATACTTAAGACTTTTCTGTATATTCTCAAGCATTTCCTTTATGGTTACTTTAAAGCTTTTTCTTGAATATTCCGTTCTTCTCTGAAGGATACCCTCAGTAAACATTCCGTTAAATATAAATGTAAGCTGTTCCGGCGTGAACAAAGGTCTCAATTCCTTATTCGCCAATGCTCCGGACCAAAGCTTATTGACAAAACTATTTCTCTTTATCATACATTCTGAAATAATATCCCTGGTCTCAGGTCTGTGAAGCAGCTCTTCATAATGAAGGATTATTGCCCCCATTCCAAGATAATTATCATAGTACGTAGCATAAATGTCTGCATAATAATTAATCTTGTCCATATAGGTTCCGTCTATCCTCAGCGCCGTTTTCTGAATATTATCATCAAACGCCACATATTGCTTCACAACCTCCACAAGAACCTCATCTATCCCACCAAAATACTTGTATACCAGAGTCTCTGATACATTCTCCCTAAGGGCAAGATTCTTGGTAGACAGCGCATGAAGCCCCGCATCTCCTATAAGATCTATTGCAGATGCTATTATCTTATCTCTTCTTGAAATATAATTATCTGCCAAAACCAATCCCCCTAACGCACCTGTGTTGTTCTAATACATATCTAGTTAATTGTATTTCATGAGACTTTTTTTGTCAATGTACAAACCTGCTTTTAGTTTACATAATCGCCAATTTTTTGTATCTTTTGTATATTATCAGAATTTTTTTTGTATAAATTCTATATTTGTTTTCCGAATCATGGTTATTTTAATATCTCTACTTTATCTTCTCTCCTCCTGTATATGTAGAGGTTATCCGAAAGCTTCTCTGACTTCTTCACAATATTTTTATTTGCAAGAATTATACACTCTATTATATCCTTTGCATCAACTTCATTGCCCGCTTTAACAAACAGCACCTCGTGTATACTTGATGGAATGATATAAATATCACCATCCAACATATCTGCACACCTAGCCAGTACTCCGGGATATAACATAGCCGCAGCCCCATTCGTATAATAGGAGTTTGTGATTATATACATGTCTTTTTCCGGATCCTTTTCCGGATTATTTTCTGCCATTCCATCTTTCTTAACGTCAATCCCATACTGTCTCATAAGTAGAGATACCAGATTTTCCACATGTTCAGGAAACAGTCTCCTGGTATTCTCCGATGCAATATCATAAAGCTCCCTGACATTGACACCCCACCTTCTTATATCCCTGTTTGTCACAAGGGATGTACCTATGCTTTCAGGAGATTTCACAGCCAGCCAGCGAAAAACTATGGCAAGGTCCTCAAATGGTATATAGGGCGCATTCGTAAGCATCTCGCTGTTAAGTTCCCTGTTCACCAGCATCATTATAATAAAATCCCTCACACTATCATAATCCGTGAATTTACTTATATCCAGTCTGCCCTGCTCCCTTCTGTCTCCGTAACTATCCACAATCTCCTCTACTATATCCTGCAGCATCCTGCCGTTATTATACTGTTCGTAATATCTTTCCATATACACACTGGGACTCACATTACTCCCACGAGCAAAAATACTCAGGCACTTTAATCTACACCCGTTATTTTTAACTACAGTCTCAGCATTTACCCTTACCTCCATATTTCTTTCCTTCGCAATTTCTTCTACCAGTGTTCTTACCTTCTCTACAAATATGTCAAACTCCATCCGATCATTTACAATAATTATTGCATACTCCTTTCCATATATTCATTTGACCGGACTCCCGGGAATCCTTTTTGAAATCAATTTCATCTGCATGATATTAGTATTCATGCAAATAGTCAATAGCCCGGATGACTATGTGAAAGTCATCTGCGCACCACATAGTTAACGTCAAAAAAAAAATCCCGGAAACAGCCATTTTCCATCACATTACTTAATGCAATTCAGGTTGTTTCCAGGTTTTTTACTCTTTATATATACAATTTGTAATACTCATACAGAAAGTCACATCATAATCTTCATAGGATCATACAAGATTTCCGGCAACGCTATACAAGGCTCTTTAAAAACTCAATGCACTTATCCATTTCATCATCAGTTCCAATGCTGATCCTTAAGTAATTGTCTATTCTTGGCTTGTTAAAATATCTGAAATAGATATTATTTTTTCTCGCCTCGTCGAATATCTCCTTTGCAGGAATTGACTTGTGGGTTGCGAATACAAAATTGGCTGAAGACTTCGGGCATGTGAAGCCAAGCTTTTCTATCTCATTAACAAATCTTTCTCTTGTGTTAATAATCTTGTCGATAGTCTCTTTGAAATATTCATCATCCTTTATGGACTCAATTCCAAGCATTATGGATGGACGGTTCATTGTATACGAATTAAATGAATACTTCACATCATTAAGTGCCTTGATAAGTGTCTTGTTGCTTATGGCATAGCCTATTCTGAGACCAGCCATTGCTCTGGACTTTGAAAATGTCCTTGTGACCACAAGATTATCATACTTATCAATAAGAGGAAGTACAGTCTCCCCGCCAAAATCAATATATGCCTCATCAATTATTACGATGGAGTCCGGATTGTCCTTTACTATATCCTCAACAAATTCAACGCTTTCGCATATTCCGGTAGGGGCATTAGGATTAGGGAACACTATTCCACCGTTTGGCCTCCTATAATCAGTTGGATCTATCCTGAAGTCCTTTGTAAGAGCAGGTGTCTCATAAGGTATTCTGAACAGATCTGCCCACACATCATAAAATGAATATGTTATATCCGGGAAAAGTATCGGCTTATTTGAATTGAAAAATGTCATGAAGGACATGGCAAGCACATCATCTGAGCCTACTCCTACAAATACCTGGGCAGGGTCTACTCCGTGGTACTCTGCAATGGCAGTAACAAGATCACTGGCAGCAGGATCCGGATAAAGCCTGAGGCTGTCCGGGTCTAAGACCACACTCTCCACCTTCTTTGATGGTCCGTAAGGATTTTCATTTGTATTTAGCTTTATTACGTCTAAATCCTTAGGCTGTTCCCCCGGTGTATATGGTACAACCTTGCGGATATTGTCTCTCCATGCTTCCATGTTTATTCATCCTCCCTGCGTATAATTGTATAATTTTATACACAATGTACTATTTTTGTTAAAAATACGAAAATTTCAGTATTTTACGGCATAATATACATGCATGTTTTTATATTTATTCTTCATCCTGCATGTTAGAAAGCTTTGCAGCCTGGTCTGCTGCAATAAGACTGTCAATGATCTCATCAAGATCACCGTTCATTATCTGGTCAAGCTTATACAGTGTAAGCTTGATTCTGTGGTCTGTAACTCTTCCCTCAGGGAAGTTATAGGTTCTGATCTTCTCAGATCTGTCACCTGTACCTACCTGGCTCTTTCTCTCTGCAGCCTCAGCGTCGTGCTGCTTCTGAAGCTCCATGTCATAGAGCTTTGAACGAAGAAGTGCAAATGCCTTTGCCTTATTCTGAAGCTGTGATTTCTCTGTCTGGCTATATATAACTATTCCTGTCGGAATATGTGTAAGACGTACTGCTGAGTCTGTGGTATTGACACACTGTCCACCATTTCCTGAAGCTCTCATTACATCTATTCTGATATCATTCTCATTTATCTCAACATCCACATCTTCTGCCTCAGGCATAACCGCAACAGTGATGGTAGATGTATGTATCCTTCCGCCCGACTCGGTCTTTGGAATACGCTGAACACGATGAACACCGCTTTCGTACTTCATCTTTGAGTACGCGCCCTCACCATTTATCATAAATACCGCTTCCTTGAAGCCTCCGATACCATTTTCATTCACAGATACCAGTTCAACCTTCCATCTGAACTTCTCAACGTACTTCTGATACATACGAAATACTTCATATGCAAATAAAGCAGCCTCATCACCACCGGCACCGGCACGGATCTCCACTACTACATTCTTGGAATCGTTAGGATCCTTTGGAAGAAGAAGTATCTTAAGCTCTCCCTCAATAATCTCAAGACGGCTCTTGGCAGCATTAAGCTCTTCTTTCGCCATCTCTCTGAGTTCTTCGTCACTTTCCTCCTCAAGCATCTGGAGACTGTCGTCTATAGTCTGCTTTGTGTCCTTGTACTCCTTATACTTCTCAACTATAGGAGTAAGGTCGCTCTGCTCCTTCATAAGCTTTCTGAACTTGTTCTGGTCAGACACAACATCCGGGTCTGTAAGCATGTTATTTATGGTGTCTATCCTGTCTACCAGGTCCTCTAATTTCTCAAACATATTGTCCTCCATCTATCGAACACAAAATTTATTTAATATCAATATTACTGTATTACCGATGCTTTTGCACCACAGCTACAGGTGTCCCGTAACAGCCCTGTCGTTGTTATTGAGATCCTTTAAAACTGTTACATCACTGAAACCATTTTCCCTCATTATAGCAGAAACTTCATCTCCCTGGTCATTTCCAATCTCGTACACAAGATAACCGCCGGCATTAAGATAATCTGCCGCATCAGCAGAAATCCTCCTGTAGAATACCAGTCCATCAGCACTTCCGTCAAGAGCAAGCTTCGGCTCATGATCCCTAACCTCCGGCATAAGTGTAGGTATAACATCACTTCTAATGTACGGAGGGTTGGAAATGATCAGGTCAAATCTGCCATCTATCCCAGAAAACATATCCGTCTCAACAATATTACAGACTATATCAAGCCTGTCAGCATTCTTCTCTGTCAGAGAAACTGCCTGCCCTGATATATCCCCAAGCACCAGCCTGTTAAGATTACATTCATGTCCTATGGTCAGTCCTATGCAGCCGGAGCCACAGCACATATCAAGCACCGATGTATATTTCTTCTTCTTTATTATATCTATAGCGGAGCTTACAACAGTTTCCGTATCATACCTTGGTATAAGCACCCCCGGTGCAGTCAAAAAATCAAGCCCCATAAAATTCTGTGTACCTGTAATATACTGCAAAGGAGTCCTGTCACACCGTCTATGCACAAAGTTCATATATCTGCTGTATATACCGTCATCCACCTGTTCGTTCATATTAAGAAGCATGGCAATCCTGTCCTGCCCTGTAGCATATTCCCACAAAGCCCTGGAATCATAATACGATTCCTCTATGCCCGCCTCTGCCATCTTATGTTCGGCATTTTCAATTATCTCTCTGACCGTCATACTTCCACCTATTCAAGCTCTCCCTTATGCATTGCTTCCTCATAGGCTCTCCAGTCAAGCACTGCTTCCACCGATTTAATGGCAACCTCGCACATCTCAAGATCCGGCTCCCTGGTGGTAAGTCTCTGTACCCACATACCCGGAACGCTCAGATAATATGCAAGCTTAGAGTCACTCTTGCCCGTAAGCATTATAAACTCGTAGGAAACTCCCGCAACCACAGGCACCAGCAGCAGTCTGAGCAGCATACGGAGCCACATGGTCTTTGCCTTTATAAACATAAACACAATAATACTTATTATCATCACCATAAAAAGGAAGCTGGTTCCACATCTCTTGTGATATCTTGAATGTTTCTTCACATTCTCCGGGGTAAGGGGATCTCCTGCCTCAAGGCAGTTGATACTCTTATGCTCCGCTCCATGGTACATGAATACCCTCTGGATATCCTTCATCAGTGAAATGATTGCCACATATCCCAGGAATATTGCAAGCCGTATCACCCCTTCTATCAATGAAAGTGCCACATGGTTGGAGACAACCTTGGATATAAGCTCCACCATAAATGCCGGCAGCATCATAAATAATGCCACTGCAAATACCACTGACACTGCCACAGAAAGAAATACCCACAAATTGTCGGAATCCTTCTTTTCTTTTTTATCTTTATCAGCAATGTTCTCCGTCTTTCCTGACGAAGCCTTATCATCAACATCCAACTTCTTAGCGTCCTTGTTCTTTTTACCCGTATCTGTCTTTTTCTCCGGCTCCTCGTCGTCAAAAAATGACGCAGAATATGTAAGGGTCGAAACACCTATCACAAGGGATTCTATGAAATTAACAACGCCTCTTATTATAGGAAGCTTAAATAACGGATATCTGTCTCCAAATGCTCTGTATTCGCTGACCTTTATCTCTATATCATTATCCGGCTTTCTGACCGCAACCGCATATTTGTCACGATTTTTCATCATGACACCTTCAATTACCGCCTGACCGCCAATCCTTACTCTCTTCAATGATCCGTTTCTCCTTTAAAGCTGTCAATGACTTCCCTTTAAAGTAAAAAAACAGGTTGAGTTTTTGTAAAACTCAACCTGTCATACTTTTTATTAGTTAGCCTGTGTAACGCCGTACTTACGGTTAAACATATCAATTCTTCCACGAGCTTTTGCAGCCTTCTGCTGACCTGTGTAGAATGAATGACACTTTGAGCATATTTCAACATGAATTTCCTGCTTTGTTGAACCTGTAACAAACTCATTTCCACAGTTGCAAATAACCTTTGCCTGATAATAATCTGGATGTATTCCTTCTTTCATTTCTTTCACCTCACATTTCTCCATTAAACACAGCTTTCACAGTATAGCATAGCTAAAATATTAAAGCAAGCGTTTTTTTTATTATTACGCATAATTTATTGTACAATATTAATGTCTCAAAAGACTCTTCTCAACATAGTACATAAATTCTTCGTTATTCTTCGTACGGACAAAAAGCTTAAGCACGTCCTCAAGCACATCCTCGGATTTATTTCCAAGTAAAGCCTTATGTATGGCAGTAACGATCTCCTGCTCTTTTTTCGAAAGAAGAAGGTCATCTCTTCTGGTACCCGATCTGGCTATATCAATGGCAGGGAATATCCTCTTTTCCGACAGTTTCCTATCAAGGACAAGCTCCATATTACCTGTACCCTTAAACTCCTCGAATACAACGTCATCCATCTTACTTCCTGTCTCAACCAAGGCTGTGGCGAGTATTGTAAGACTTCCGCCCTCTCTCATATTCCTTGCTGCGCCGAAGAACTTCTTAGGCATATGAAGAGCTGTCGGATCAAGTCCGCCTGAAAGAGTACGTCCACTAGGCTGTACCGTCAGGTTGTAGGCTCTGGCAAGTCTTGTGATGCTGTCAAGGAGTATGACTACATCCTTCTTCTGTTCCACCAGTCGCTTCGCTCTCTCTATAACCATTTCTGACACTCTCTTATGATGTTCAGGCAGTTCATCGAATGTAGAGTATATAACTTCAACATTAGGTCCCTCTATGGATTCCCTGATATCCGTAACCTCTTCCGGTCTCTCATCTATGAGAAGCACGAGAAGATGCATATCTGTATATTTTGTGCTTATACATTTTGCAATCTGTTTAAGAAGGGTTGTCTTACCTGTCTTAGGCGGAGAAACGATCATTCCTCTCTGTCCCTTACCTATAGGTGCAAGAAGATCAATCATCCTTATCGGTACCGGCGAATTATTTCCATCTAATACAATACGTTCATTAGGGAATATAGGTGTAAGATCTTCAAAGCTCTTTCTTCCCGCTATAGTCTCAGGCGACAGGTCATTTACAGAATTAACATATAAAAGGGCTGAGAATTTCTCTCCCTGGGTCTTAACTCTGATACTTCCAGATATAATATCTCCTGTCTTAAGTCCAAGCCTCCTGATCTGGGCAGGAGATACATATATGTCCTGATCCCCCGGCATATAATTCGCACTTCTTATAAAGCCAAAGCCCTCAGGCATAACCTCGAGTATCCCGTTTGCCGTCTTACCACTGTCAAGTTCGTTGTACAGTGCCTCATTATTCTCAGGAGTAGGTGGCTGTATATCGGAATTGTCATACCGGCTGTCTGTACGATTATCAGTTCTGCTATCATAACGGTTGTCCTGTCTGTTCTCACAACGGCTATCCGTGCGGTTGTCATACTTTATCTCAACACGGCTCTCTGCCCTGTTGTCATAGCGGTTATCGTACCGATTGTCATTCCGGTTATCGTACCGGTTGTCATTCCGATTATCATTCCGATTATCGTACCGGTTGTCATTCCGATTATCATTCCGGTTATCGTACCGGTTATCATACCTTGAATCAGTACGCCTGTCCTGTCTGTAATCGGTTCTTGGATCATTCTTATGATCCGCTCTATATACGTCTCGTCTTGCTTCCACATGATTATCGTATCGGTTATCGACCCTTCCACGATAATTTCTCACAGTGTTTCTAAGTCTTCGTCCGTTATCCTGTCTGTATCTCCCATCTCCTGACTCTACATCTATATGTAATGTTCCATCGGAAGCCTCGACCTTGTCTGTAACGGAAGCCATATCATTGTAAGTCACATTCTGTTCACTTCCGGTCCGGAAGCTCTCGTCAACATAGCCGCCAGCAATATTTTTCTCTTCTGACGCTTCTGATATTTCCATATTTTTCTCAATCGTATTTTTTTCTTTTCTTATTTTTTCAACTTTTTTCTTTTGATTATTATTGGTTTCCTCTGATGTTGCGGACTTGATATCCCCATTGTTTTGTTCTCTCTCAATGAGATACTCTGCCAGCTCCTTCTTTTTCATTGCAGAAGTGCCCTTTATGCCGTTTGCCTTAACATACTGACGCAACTCAGCAAGGGATGCATTGTTAAAATCCATAAGCTTCCTCTTTCTTAAATATCATTATATCTTATATACATTTCTCATACTCTATTACAATTTTTCATGGGTAACATTTGAAATTTAGAAACTAAGATAGACCCAGTATACCACAAACATTTAATTTGTAAAGGCATATTAATAATTGATTTTACATACTCCAAGTGTTATTATGGTCATTGTATCGCCTGTCGAAATATATGTTTTACTGGAGGGATAACATGAGCGTCGATTCAATGGTCTTATATAAATTAATAATACTGTATATGCTTGACAGAGTGGACTTTCCCCTTACAAATTCCCAGATTTCTGAATTTGTCCTGACCAAGAAATATACCAACTATTTCACTCTTCAGGAGTCCATAAACGACCTTATTGACAGTAGCTATGTAAGTGTATCCACAATAAGAAGTTCATCTCATTACAAAATAACTGACAAGGGAGAGGAAGCGCTCAGTTTATTTGAGAACAGGATTCCTCACGATATAAAAGAGGATATCCTCGAGTACTTTGAAAACCAGAAGATCAATCTTAAGAACGAAGCAGAGATTTATTCAGATTATTCCTTAAATGAAAATAAGGAATACACAGTTTCATGTATCATTAAGGATCGAAACGAGACCCTGCTAGACCTTAAACTGTGTGTTCCCCTTAAATCCCAGGCTGTTGCCATCTGCGATAACTGGCGTGGCAAAAGTACTGATGTATATGATTACATAGTCAACGAATTGCTCATCTTATAAAAAGCATCCATATTTCCGATCTATCATTGCAATATAGTCACGGTTTTTCCTGTCAGCTCCTATGATGTAGCGATCGTATCTTCGATCAACTGCCATATTTCTTCTCTCCCCTGCTTGCTTTGAGAAGAAAATGGTATAATGGTCGTACCCTCTACAGGGCGTATCTTCTGCTTTATCATCTTTATGTTCTTTTGCACCTGACTTCTCTTTATCTTGTCAAGCTTGGTGGCAATTATCACCGGCTCGTATCCGTTTTCCACAATCCAGTTATACATGATACAGTCATTTTCCGAAGGCTCATGTCTTATGTCTATCAGGAGAAACACCTTCTTTATGACCTTTGAGGTGTTGAGATACCTCTCTATCATCTTGCCCCATTTTGCTCTTATTTCCTGAGATACAGCAGCATAACCATACCCCGGAAGATCAACAAAATATAACTGTTTATTTACATTATAGAAATTAATTGTCTGTGTCTTGCCAGGCTGTGAGGATGTCCTTGCCAGAGACTTTCGGTTTAACAATCCATTTATAAGGGAAGACTTTCCCACATTGGATTTTCCTGCAAATGCAATCTCCGGCAGAATATTATCCGGAAGCTTACTGGTAATACCACATACTGTTTCCAGTTCCACACTTTTTATAACCATAGTTTTCCTCTCACTTCTTAATCATCTGTACAATTATATAATTCCTACACTATTGTATCATTATATACTCATAACCTTTTGAATTATTACTTCGCTTCACTCTTATTCATACTACACTATCGCATTATCGAGCACCTGCGACATATCTGACGCAAATACTATATTTAATCCATCCTTTATATCTGAATCTATATCGTTAAGATCTCTCTTATTTCCTGCAGGTATGATAAGATTTGTTATCCCTATAAGCTTGGCAGCAAGCATTTTCTCCTTTAAGCCGCCGATAGGAAGCACATCACCTCTTATGGTTATCTCTCCGGTCATGGCAAGATTACCCTTTACAGTCTTCTTAAATATAGCTGAATACAGTGCTGTTGCCATGGTTATACCTGCTGAAGGTCCATCCTTAGGTACAGCCCCCTCAGGAATATGGATATGTATATCATGGGTTTCAAAGAAATCATTTCCAAGCTTTTCACACTCCTTAAGAGAACGCACATAACTTAAGCCCGCCACAGCAGACTCTTTCATAACGTCCCCCATCTTTCCTGTAAGCTCAAGTTGTCCGTTTCCCGGGAATACATTTACCTCTATATCAAGGGTAACGCCTCCCACGGACGTCCACGCCAGACCTCTGACAGCCCCTATCTTATTGTTAAGACGCTGTTTTTCTTCCGCGTATTTCTCTGTTCCCAGATATGCACTTACATTCTTCTTAGTTATCTTTACACAACCTTCTTCATCGCACAATATCTCACGGCATGCCTTTCTGCATATCCTGTCTATATTACGCTCAAGACTTCTCACTCCGGCCTCTCTTGTATAATTTCTGATAATATATCTTATGGCATCAGAATTGATTTTTAACTGATTTTTGGTAAGTCCGTTTCTCTCTATGCATTTCTTTACAAGATACAGCTTCGCAATATTGTACTTCTCATTTTCAGTATATCCCGAGATTTCTATAATCTCCATTCTGTCAAGGAGTGGTCCCGGTATTGTTGAAGCATCATTTGCTGTGGCTATAAATAACACCTGACTCAGGTCCACAGGCACCTCGAAATAATGATCCATGAACTTATTGTTCTGTTCACTGTCAAGGACCTCAAGAAGCGCTGATGACACATCACCCTTGTAGTCGCTGCTTACCTTGTCTATCTCATCCAGCAATACCAGCGGGTTATTGGTTTTCGTTCTGGCTATGGACTGGACTATCCTGCCCGGCATAGCTCCCACATAGGTCTTTCTGTGGCCTCTGATCTCTGCCTCATCTCTTACTCCGCCCAGTGACAATCTTATATATTCCTTGCCTGTAGCTTCCGCAATGGATCTTGCTATGGAAGTCTTACCGGTTCCCGGAGGACCCACCAGACAGATGATCGGCATATTTCCCTTTTTGTTAAGGATACGGACTGCAAGATAATCTATTATCCTCTCCTTGACGTCATCAAGACCATAATGATCACGTTCAAGTATCTTTATAGCTTTATTCAGATCTCCGTTCTCCTGTGAACTTTTATTCCATGGATAATCAAGAAGTGTCTCTATATAATTGGACAGAACGCCACTCTCAGGTGCCATGGATGGCAGTGACTTAAAACGTCCTATCTCCTTCTTAATCTTGTCAGTCACTTCTTCCGGAGCTCCAAGCCCAGATAGCTCTTTATCATATTCATCCGCTATCTCGTCCGTGTCATCCTCTCCCAGCTCCTTCTTGATGACTTTAAGCTGTTCCCTAAGAACATACTCTCTTTGATGTTTATTTACACATTCCTTGAGTTTTTCCTGTATCTCATTTCTAATGGTAAGGATCTCCAGCTCATCATCAATATAGCCTATGAGAATCTCAGCTCTCTCCTTAACATCATCCATGGCTATAAGAATTCTCTTCTTATCAATCGGAAGGGGTACAAACTCAGCCACACGGTTGCACATCTTAGATAATACCACTGTCTTAACAATCTGTGCATACATGATCTTATTTGTCCCAAGACCATTTGAATAGGCCTGCTTAACTTTATTCTCAAGCATTCTCTTAAGAGCCTCTGCTTCCTTGTCGTCCCTGCCAGGCTCTTCATCCGCAAGCAGCTCCACGTCTCCGTTATATGCATCATCATCCTTATTCAGCAGTTCAACATTACCCCTTGAGGTTGTCTCAAGAAGGATGCGCATTGTCTTATCCGGCATTTTGAGCATCTGCTTGATCTTGGCAACCACTCCGATCCTCTTTATGTCTCCCTTATCCAGCTCATCCATGGAATCAACACTCAGAAGAAATACTATGTTGTCCATAGCCATGGCTTTTTCCACAGCTTTGCAGGATTCCGGAGTTACCACATCTATATTAGAATTTGAATCAGGCATAATGACAATATTGTGAAGAATTATCACCGGCATATTCCATACTACTTTATCCAAATTTCCTATCTCCTTAGTAATCAAAAATATTATAATATTATACTAAAGGCTGGGAATATAAAATACCCCAGCCCTTGCTTTTAACTATCTGTCTATCATGCTGTCTCGTCAGACTTCTTCTCGGTATGCTTTTTCTTGAGAGGCACCGGCTGATCTAAGGCATCGTCTGAGTAAGTCACTATAGGTGCCGCTCCATTCTCAATAACATCCTTGGTTATGACACATGATACTATATTCTCCTCTGATGGAATCTCATACATAAGATCAAGAGTTGCTTTCTCTATGATTGATCTTAAACCACGGGCACCGGTTTTTCTCTCCATTGCCTCTCTGGCAATAGCCCGCAATGCATCATCCTCAAAGGTCAGATCTACATTATCCATCTTGAACAACTTCTTATACTGCTTGCAGATAGCACTCTTAGGCTCCTTAAGAATCCTTATAAGTGCCTCCTCATCAAGCAGATCAAGTGTTACCGCTACAGGCACTCTTCCCACAAACTCCGGAATAAGACCAAACTTAACGAAATCCTGTGGTGTAACCTGCTTAAGCAGCGTATCTATATCCTGTTCTGTCTGAGATATGACATCGGCATTAAATCCCATGGATTTCTTGCCTACACGATTCTCGATGATCTTATCAAGTCCATCAAACGCTCCGCCACATATAAACAAAATGTTAGAAGTATCAATCTGTATAAACTCCTGATGTGGATGTTTTCTTCCCCCTTGAGGCGGAACTGACGCAACTGTACCCTCAATAATCTTGAGTAACGCCTGCTGCACTCCTTCACCGGATACATCCCTGGTTATGGATACGTTCTCACTCTTCTTAGTGATCTTGTCTATCTCATCAATATAGATGATACCATGCTCTGCACGCTCAACGTCATAATCCGCCGCCTGGATAAGCTTAAGAAGGATGTTCTCAACGTCCTCGCCTACATAACCGGCTTCGGTAAGTGCTGTTGCGTCTGCTATTGCAAATGGTACATTAAGCAGTTTCGCAAGTGTCTGGGCAAGATATGTCTTACCTGAACCTGTAGGTCCTACCATAAGGATGTTGCTCTTTTGAAGCTCAACATCAAAATCCTTCTCGCCAAACACTCTCTTATAATGGTTATATACTGCTACAGCCAAGACCTTCTTGGCCTCCTCCTGTCCAATAACGTACTGATCCAGGAAGTTCTTTATCTCTTTTGGTTTAAGGAGATTTACATCATCCGAAAGATGTGTGTCCTCCATCTCCTCTTCAACTATCTCGTTACATATACGGATACACTCATCGCAAATATATGCATTAGGTCCTGCAATAAGCTTATGGACCTGCTCCTGTGGTCTGTTACAAAACGAACATCTCAAAGGCTTCTTTTCGTCACTACGACCTGCCATTACCATACCCCTTTAGATTATTAAATATTACCTATTAGCTATAACACTATCTATAAGGCCATACTCACATGCCTCAGCAGCAGACATCCAGTTGTCTCTCTCTGTATCAGCAGCAATAACATCATATGGCTTTCCTGTGTTCTCGCTTAACATCTTATTTAACTTTTCCTTAGTGCGCAGAATGTGCTTTGCGGCAATCTCAATCTCTGTTGCCTGTCCCTGCGCACCGCCAAGCGGCTGGTGGATCATGATCTCGGAATTAGGAAGGGCATATCTCTTTCCCTTTGCACCACCCGCAAGAAGGAACGCACCCATGCTTGCCGCCATACCGCAGCAGATTGTTGACACATCACACTTTATATACTGCATTGTGTCGTATATTCCAAGACCTGCTGTAACAGATCCTCCCGGACTGTTAATATACAGTGAAATATCCTTTCCGGGATCCTCTGACTCCAAAAACAAAAGCTGTGCAATAATCAAACTTGCTGTCACATCATTTACTTCTTCGCCCAGGAATATAATTCTGTCTTTAAGTAATCTTGAATAAATATCATATGAACGCTCACCTCTGCTGGTCTGTTCAATGACATATGGAACTAAACTCATTTAACATCTTCCTTTCAACTATACACAGCACGTCTGCTTTATTAGACTTCCTTTGCAGCGTCAACAACGAGGTCGATAGCCTTCTTAACTGCTATATCCTTGTTAATGCTTGCGCGCTCTGCATCACCCATGAATCCCTTGATATCCTCAAGCTTCATCTGATACTGTGCTGCCATCTTTGTAAGCTCCTCGTCTGTCTCTTCCTCTGATACCTGAATATCCTCTGCTGCTGCAACAGCCTCAAGAACAAGACGTGACTTAATTCTTCTCTCAGCGTCCGGCTTAATCCTCTCCATAAGAGCATCCTCAGTTACGTTGCAGATCTGAAGGTACTGTGAAAGCTCGATTCCCTGATACTTAAGGCTCTGTGCGAACTCGTCCTTCATTCTCTCCTGCATATCATAGATCATTGCATCAGCAACATCCATTGTTGCATTCTCGATAATCTTTGTTATAACTGCTTCTTCCTTCTGGTTTCTTGCATCCTTCTGCTTTCTTGAAAGAAGTGACTGCTTTACCTCTTCCTTGTATGCATCAAGTGTATCACAGCCTGAAACCTCTGAAGCGAACTCATCATCAAGTGCAGGGAGCTCGTTCTCGAATATCTCGTTGATCTTGCACTTGAATACTGCAGGCTTTCCTGCAAGATCCTTAGCCTGGTAATCCTCAGGGAATGTTACGTTTACTTCGCACTCCTCACCGATATTCTTACCTACTAACTGATCCTCAAATGTGTCGATAAATGAATGTGAGCCAAGTACAAGCTTATAGTTCTCAGCCTTACCACCCTCGAAAGCTTCGCCGTCTACAAATCCTTCGAAATCAAGTGTAATCTCATCATCCATCTGTGCTGCTCTGTCTGTTACGCTCTTCTTGCTGGCATTCTTCTTCTGCTCATTTAATATCTCAGCCATAACATCATCGTCTGTTACTTCAACAGCTACTGCAGGAACCTCTACACCCTTGTACTCGCCAAGAGTAACCTCAGGCTTAACTGCAACCTCTGCTGTAAATATAAAATTCTTTCCCTTTTCAATCTGTGTTACATCAATAGTAGGTCTTGATGCGATCTCTATATCAATATCGGCTGTTTCCTTTGGATAGAACTCATTGATTACATGATTTGCAGCCTCTTCGTAAAATACTTCAGGACCGTACATCTTCTCGATAAATGACTGTGGAACCTTTCCCTTACGGAAACCAGGCACATTAAACTTACCCTTCTGCTTCTTGTAAGCCTCTGTCAACGCCTTCTCAAACTCTTCTGCTGGTACTTCAATAGTAAGTTTAGCCATACTATGCTCAAGCTTTTCTACTGATAAACTCATCTTATTATTTCCTCCTTAAAATCACAAATGAAGCTCTCTATATATTTTATGCCTTCATTTTTTATATTCTTGTATTTATATACGGCTATATAACCGCATCAATCACTCGATTATACCATATCTCCAACAATTATGTCTAGCCTAATCGCCTCAACTTTTGTGTTTTATGTCCCCACTCCATATAAAATATGTATAAACTTTATCCGGTATTCAGATTAACCAACGCAAAAATCGGATGACAGATACATAAACTGTCATCCGATCCTGTCATATTGACAAAAGCTAATAGTATTTTATAACTATCTGCCTGACATCTGCTGCTCCTGCTTCTTAATCATCTGACGAACCATCTCGCCACCGATTGATCCGCTCTCAGCCGATGTTAAGTCACCGTTATAACCTTCCTTAAGGTTTACACCAATCTCCTTGGCAACCTCCATCTTAAACTTGTTCATAGCGTTCTTTGCCTCTGGTACTGAACCAGAATTCTTTGTGTTTGCCATTGTAATGACCTCCATAAAAATATTATTAAGACTTATGTCTTGATAATATTATTGGCAGATGCACAAATACTATGATGCCAAATTTTTACAATCACAGCTGCAGATATCACCCAGTTAAAAATCAAAGGATTAATACTTCATCGGCTCCTCTTCGCCATTCATGACTCTGAGTGCACCCTGTGCAAGAGCAAGAAGTTCATCCTCACCAGGATATACCGTGAAGTCTGCAATGAAACCTGCCCTCTTCTTAAGCTCGTTACATGTATGTTCAGAATATGCAATACCACCTGTAAGGATGATCTGGTCTACCTTACCTCTTAATACAGTTGACATTGCTCCTATATCCTTGGCAACCTGCTGGTAGAACGCATCCTGAACAAGCTTTGCATGCTCATCACCTTCATTTACCATCTTCTCAAGATCTCTTGCATCATTGCTTCCGATATATGCGTTAAATCCGCCCTTACCAACAAGCTTCTTCATAACTTCCTGCTGTGTGTACTCTCCTGAGAAACAAAGTTTAACAAGATCGCCTGATGGAACACCACCGGCTCTCTCAGGTGAGAATGCGCCCTCACCATCAAGGGCATTATTTACATCTACAATACGTCCATGATCATGGGCACCGACTGATACACCGCCACCCATATGACATACAATAAGATTGAGATCCTCATACTTCTTGCCTGTCTCCCTAGCGTATCTCTTAGCTACAGCCTTCTGATTAAGTGCATGGAATACACTTCTTCTCGGAAGCTCAGGAACACCGGAGAGTCTTGATGACGGCATTAACTCATCAACAACAACAGGATCTACTATATATGATGGAACACCTATCTCATCACCTATCTCACGGGCAAGCACACCACCTAAATTTGAAGCATGCTGTCCCTGCTTACCGATTTTTAAATCCTCTAAAAGCTCGTCGCTTACAGGATATGTTCCGCCAGGGATAGGCTTAAGCATACCGCCACGGCCTACGCATACGTCAAGTGTATGTATGTCAAAGTTCTTCTCGGCAAGAATGTCAAGAATAACCTTCTTTCTGAAATCCTTCTGCTCAATAATAAGATTGAAGCCTGCAAGCTCCTCTGTTGTATGTCTGAGTGTCTCTTCAAATAATAATGTCTCATCCTCGAACACACCGATCTTTGTTGATGTCGAACCAGGATTGATAATAAGAATCTTGTATGACATTTCAATAATCCTCCATTTATTCATATTTGTTATTTGTTTCTTAATTTATACGCTCCAGCTTAACAGTCATCCGGGCATTACTTATTCTTCATATGCTCTGCAACAACAGCACCAAGAACAAGTGAATTCATCTTAACTTCAAACGTATCTGAACGTGATGTAAGGATTACAGGAGCTGCTGTACCTGTTATAAGGTTTCCGTTTACAACCTTTGTATTGTGGACAAGTGCCTTATATGTAATATTTCCTGCATGTATATCAGGGAAAAGAAGTATATCTGCGTCACCTACGATCTTTCTTCCTTCTGCTCCCTTATGCTTAGCTGCCTCAGGGCATGTAGCAAGATCAAATGAAAGTGGTCCGTCAACTATACAGTTCTTTATCTCCCCTGCCTCATTCATCTTTGTAAGCTCATCAGCCTCAACTGTTACAGGCATCTTAGGATTTACTACCTCAACTGCTGCCAGTGGAGCAACCTTAGGATTCTTAACACCACATGCCTCACATATTTCTACTGTGTTATTAATAATATTTACCTTGTCATCAAGTGTTGGATATGGAATAAATGCAACATCTGTAAGGAATAAAAGATGATCAACCTCAGGGAGATCAAATACACATACATGTGAAAGTGGCTTTCCTGTTCTTAAACCAACTTCCTTATCAAGAACGCTCTTAAGGAAGTGTTTTGTATCTATAAGTCCCTTCATGTACATATCAGCCTTCTTGTTATGTACAAGCTCAACAGCCTTAAGTGCGGCCTGTATATCATCAGGCTCATTTATGATTTTATAGTCCGAAAGATCCATATTAATAGAAGCGGCGATTTCTCTGATCTTTGCCTCATCTCCAACAAGAATAGCGTCTGCAATACCCTTTTCCTTAGCTGCTCTTACAGCCTCAAGAACTGCGTCATCCTGTGCACAGCAGACTGAAACTGTCTTCTTCTCGCACTTAGTTACCTGCTCAACTAAATCTCCAAAACTTTTACTCATCTTTCTTACCTCTCTTAATTTTTCTTTTCTATATCGTAAGCCGAGTACTACGCACTCTTTGCTTCAAAGCCAAACTTATCGTATCACTAAAAAAACAAAAGGTCAACTGTATCTGATCATCCCTCCGGATACACAAGTCTGTCTTCTGTTATGTTGTATAAAACCTCTGTAAGGAATTTCTCTGCATAATAGTTTGCCATCGCCAGATTCATATCCTGATAGTTTCCACATTCTCTTGGGTTTGCACCCGGAACAGGATCCTGGTAGTGTCTTACAAACTCAAACATTGATATCATAAGTTCAACAATATCTTTCGATTCATAATCACCTGCAAGTATCAGATAAAAACCTGTACGGCATCCCATAGGTCCGAAGTATACAACCTTGTCCCTAAACTTCTCATCATTTCTTAAGAAGGTCGCCCCAAGATGCTCTATGGTATGCACCTCGGCAGTATTCATCACCGGTTCAAAATTAGGTTTAGTGATCCTTATGTCAAATGTCGTAACAACCTGATCTCCCACCTTATCTTTCCTGGATACATATATTCCCGGATTAAGTATAAGATGGTTTATCTTAAAGCTTGCAATTTTCTCCATTGTCTCCCACTCCTTATATTTTCATTCATTATTTTTACTTCCAGTGTTAAAAGCTCTTTATTATCTCTGTCATCATCTTTATACTGTTGTCTATTGCCATAGCTGCAAATGTAGGATAGTCCATATCCGCAGTATCATCAGCCTTATCTGATATGGCCCGGCAAACTAAAAACGGAACTCTGTTAAGACAGGCAACATGCCCTATGGAAGCCCCTTCCATCTCAGCACACAAACCACCGAATTGATTCACCAACCATTCCTTCTTCTCCTTACTTGATATGAACTGATCTCCGCTTACTACTCTTCCTGTGAACACACCCACTGTAAGTCCACAGTTCTTCACAGCATTCTTTGCTATATCAAGAAGATGTTCGTCAGACTTGAAGACACTCATCTCTGTGTCAGGGATTATTCCAGGCTCATATCCAAGGGCAGCCACATCCATATCATGCTCCACCGCATCGCAAGCGAATACTATATCTCCTATGTTAATATCCGCATTAAGGGATCCTGCTATTCCTGTATTGATTATGCTGTCAACGTTAAATACATCTATCATGGTCTGTGTACACATGGCAGCATTTACCTTTCCCACACCACATTTAACAACCACAACATTCTTACCTTCTATTGTGCCCTTATAGAAGTCCATGCCGGATTTCTTTATAAGCTCCGGCTCAGTCATCATCTCTTTAAGCTTGATGACCTCCTCTTCCATGGCCCCGATTATGCCTAATAAACTCATACGTATCTCCATTTCATTTTTCATTCTATAAATCATAAAATCCGTCAACAGGTCGATCAAAAATCATCAACTCAAAACTCCCGGACTGATATAAGCTCTGTAACCTAAGCACTCCGAAAGCAGATATAAAATCCGGAACTTAAAATACTCCAAAGGATTGTAGCAGCAGCAGGAACAGAAGTATAGGCGCTATAACCTTGACCATTGCTATATAGAGTCCCTTTCTTCTGAACTTAATCTGTCCTCCGTTTGTAACCTCATCGATTATAGTCTTAGGCTTAACTACCCATCCGATAAAGATACATGTAAACAATGCCACTAACGGCATGAATATGTTGTTACTTAAGAAGTCCATAACATCAAGTATCTGTCCTGTAGAACCTGTAGGAAGCTTAATCTCGAAGTACAACTTATTGTATCCAAGACATACCACTATCAGTGTGATGATAGCATAGGCAAGACATATAACAGTACTCTTCTTTCTTGAGAACCTGAACTTGTCCATGATACCGGACACTATTGCCTCCATGACCGATACAGAAGATGTAACCGCCGCAAATAATGTCATAAGGAAGAACAACAGCCCTATAACATAACCAACCGAACCCATGGCATTAAATACCTTAGGCAGGGAAACAAACATAAGTCCCGGTCCTCCAGACATTCCTTCCTGACCCATGAATACATACACAGCAGGAACGATCATCATACCGGCAAGCATGGCAACAACTGTATCGAATATCTCGATCTGGTTTATGGAAGCCATAAGGTTTACATCTTTCTTAACATACGAACCATAGGTAACCATAATACCCATAGCTACACTTATTGAGAAGAATAACTGCCCCATGGCATCAATAACTATCATACAAAATTGTTTAAATGATATCCCCGAAAAATCAGGTATTACATACATCCTAAGACCCTCTAAACCAGTTCTCACAGTTCCGTCATCTGCTGTATGGCTTAAGGTTACTGAGTAAATTGATATTCCTATTATAAGTATAAGCAATACAGGCATAAGTATCTTGCTTATACGCTCAATTCCGTTGTCCACACCAAGAAATACAACTATAGCTGTAACAAACAGATAAATTATGCCGAATACCATTGGGGCATAATCAGAGGTTATGAATCCTGTGAAGAATGTATCTGCAACCGCAGACTTCCCTGCTCCTGTAAGGTAAACTGTAAAATATTTGAATACCCAGCCACCGATGGTACAGTAATACGGAAGGATGATAACCGGGACCAGCCACGCCAGTATTCCTATTCCGTTCCAGCCCTTATGCAATATTCCATATGCTGTAAGCGGTCCCTGGCCGGTCTTTCTTCCTATGGCTATCTCTGTTGTAAGAAGTGTAAATCCGAAGCTGAGTGCAAGTATGATATATACAAGTATAAACACTCCGCCATGATCCTTTGCTGCAAGATATGGGAACCTCCATATATTACCAAGTCCTACTGCACTTCCCGCCGCAGCAAGGACAAATCCTACCTTACCTGAAAAGTTTCCTCTATTTTCCCCCATGTGTCACCTTTTAACCCTCTGTTTCATATGCAGAAGATTTTTCCTTTCTGAAAATTTTTATATCCACCGGTCTTTATACCGTGAATTAATTATTTTTTTGTAAAAGTCAGTACACCGACTTTTCTATTTTTATTTTCTCATGTCAGTTCTTTATATATTTATTCTTTTAAATCGTCCAGTCGTATGGTGTTATCTGGTATACGTAATAATTAAGCCAGTTAGCATACAGTGTATTGGCATGGCACCTCCATGACTTGACAGGCTTCCTCGTAGGGTCATCGTCAGGATAATAATTCACCGGTATATCCGGGTTAAGTCCCTTCTTCTTATCTCTTTTATATTCCTTATCCAGAGTAAGCACATCATACTCAGGATGTCCTGTGACAAATATATTCTTTCCTCCATCACCTATGATAAGATAAGGGCCTGCCTCCTCAGACTCTGCAACTATATCAAGATGAGGATTGTTCACAATATCTTCCTTGGATACCCCCGTATATCTTGAATGAGGAACAAAGAAGGAGTCGTCAAAGCCTCTGACCAAAGGGGTCTTCCTGTGGAATGTATGGTGCTCATAAATACCTGAAAGCTTCTTCGGAAGATCGTACTTCCGAACTCCGTATCTGTAGTATAGCCCTGCCTGGGCTCCCCAGCATATATGCATGGTTGAGGTTACGTTGTCCTCTGACCAGTCCATTATCTCCCTAAGCTCATCCCAGTAATCCACATCCTCAAACTCGTATTTTTCAACCGGTGCACCTGTTATTATGAAACCGTCCCACTTCTTATTCCTTACACTTGAGAAGTCCTCATAAAATCTGTCCAGATGTCCCTTAGTAACATTCTTTGACTGATATGTCATAGTCCTTAGTAATGTTATATTAACCTGAAGAGGTGTATTTGAAAGACTTCGCATAAGCTGCAGCTCTGTTTCCTCCTTCAAAGGCATAAGGTTTAAGATAAGGATATTAAGCGGTCTTATCTCCTGACCTACAGCTCTTCTGGTTCCCATTACGAATATATTCTCATCTTCCAGTATTTTCTTTACAGGTAAATCATCATCTATTCTTATTGGCATATTTATCATTTCCTTTCATTGCTTGTTCAATAATCCGTAATTCTTTATCGGAATATCTGCAAAAATGCCATTTCAAGACAAAAGCTTAATATAATCTTCTTCGGATATAACAGGCACATTAAGACTTCTTGCCTTTTTATTCTTTGAGGACTGGGAGTTTACATCATTATTTATAAGATATGATGTCTTTGACGACACAGATCCCGCAACCTTTCCTCCAAGGCTCTCGATCTCTGCCTTTAAGTTGTCTCTGTTATCATAGTGGTTAAGTGATCCTGTCACCACGAAGGTCATCCCTTCAAATATCTGTTCCGCCGTATTTTTCTCAATTTGAAACTCCAGCTCCTGTCTCAACTTTTCTATAGTATCACAATTTTCCTTATTTTCAAAGTATCTTACAATATCTCCTGCCATAATTTTTCCGATACCGTCAATTTCTACCAGCTCGTCGTATCCGGCATTAATGATCTTATCCAGATCATTCTTAAAATATCTTGCGATCACCTTGGCATTCGCCTCGCCTACTCCCTGTATCCCAAGACCGTTTAAAAGTCTTGCCACAGTAGTCTTTCTGGAGATATCCACAGCCTCAATAAGCTTCGCGTAGGACTTATCTCCAAAGCCCTCCATGCCTGTTATCTCTTCCTTGTACCTGTCCAGATGGTAAATGTCATCAAAGTTATCCAGATAACCGGAATCTATAAATTTCTCCAGGGTAGACTCAGACAGTCCGTCAATATTCATTGCATTTCTCGACACAAAATGTCCAAATGACTTAAGCTTCTTGGCAGGGCAGTACTCATTTGTACAATAAAGGGTCTCTACTCCCTCCTCATTCCTTATCTCTGTCTCACCGCCGCACACAGGACAGGACTTTGGTATCTCTGCGCTGCCGCTTCTTGTGAGATTTTTTGAAATCTGAGGTATTATCATGTTCGCCTTATATACAGCAATCTCATCTCCTATACCAAGCTCAAGCGATCTCACTATACTCACATTATGGATACTTGCTCTGCTTACGGTAGTGCCCTCAAGCTCCACCGGTTCAAATACAGCCACAGGATTTATAAGTCCGGTTCTTGAAGCACTCCAGCATATATCCGTAAGATGAGTTACCGCCTCCTCATCAGCCCATTTGAATGCCATGGAATCCCTTGGGAACTTGGCAGTTCTTCCAAGACTTCTTCCGTAGGCTATATCATCAAGTACCAGTACAAGTCCATCGGAAGGAAAATCATTTCCTGATATCTTCTCAGAGAACATCTTTACCTTATCCTTAAGATCTGCCCCATCGGTAAGATAGTGCTCAACCACCTCAAACCCCTGAGACTCAAGCCAGTCAAGCTGTCCGTTAAAGGAATTACCCAGATCAACATCATCCCCTGCCACCAGGTTAAAGGCGAAGAAATTAACATTTCTCTCCTTAGTTATCTTATTGTTCAACTGCCTCACGGATCCACTGCAGAGATTTCTCGGATTCTTATATTTTGCCGATACATCTGTAATGGCATCATTTATCCTGTTAAAGTCTGAGTACCTTATAACCGCCTCTCCACGGATTATAAGCTTTCCCTTGTAGCCGATCCTGTGAGGTATGTTCACAAACATCTTTGCATTTCCTGTAATTACCTCTCCGATCTCTCCATTTCCTCTGGTTACTGCCTTAACCAGCTCACCATTCTCATAGGTCAAAACAACCGTAAGTCCATCCATCTTCCAGGATATGACCCCCTTATTACTTCCAAGCCACGAAACAAGAGCGTCCACATCCTTTGTCTTATCAAGGGAAAGCATAGGACTCTCATGCCTCTCCCTTGGAAGCTCACTTAATATCTCATAACCAACCTTAATAGTCGGGCTGTTTGACAAAACTATACCTGTATCCTTTTCAAGTTTACATAACTCGTCATAAAGTTTATCATACTCGAAGTTGCTCATGATCTCAGTATCTTCCTGATAATACTTCATGGCGGCATAATTAAGTGTCTTCACCAGCTCTTTTATTCTGTCTATATCCTTCATAAAATCCCCCTTTAATTCTTTCCGACCAATCGCCTCAGCTCACTTTCTTCCTTGGATGTAAGGGGTCTGAGTTCTCCCGGTCTCATATCTCCAAGCCTTACATTCATGACTCTTATCCGCTTAAGATTCACAACCTTATATCCAAAATAGTCGCACATTCTTCTGATCTGCCTGTTTAACCCCTGAGTCAGTACTATCGTAAACGAATAGTTGTCCAGCTTCTTAAGTCTGCATTTCTTGGTGACCGTATCCAGTATAGGAACTCCTTCGCCCATGGCTCTCAAAAATTCCTCCGTAACAGGTTTGTTTACTCTTACCCTGTACTCTTTCTCGTGATTATTTACAGACTTCTGTATGCTGTTCGAAAGATCACCATCATTGGTAAGCAGCAGAAGTCCCTGGGAATCCTTGTCCAGTCTTCCCACATATTGAAGTCTTATAGGATAATCTATATGGGCAAATATATTGTCCTTATCTCTCTCATCCGCTGTGCAGGTAAGACCTATGGGCTTATTATATGCAAGAACCACCATCTTATCTGCCGGTCTCACAACACAGCCCTTAAAGGTAACCTTGTCTCCCGGCATGACCTTCTGCCCCATTTCCGCAGGTTTTCCGTTAATACGTACTTTTCCCTCTGATATATATGTATCAGCAGCTCTTCTGGAACATACACCGGCTTCGCTGAGATACTTATTTAATCTTATTCCTTCATTCTCCGCCATCAATTTATCTCCGTTTCATTTTCATTTCTTCGGTGTTTTCTCTGGTTTTATCCATACAAGTAGAGGTTTTGGAGAAAAAAATAAACTTTTTCTCATTTTTTGCTTGTTTTTTTAAACTTAATAATATATAATTCAATCATCACAAGGGCGTGTTTCATTATGAAATGCGCCTTTTTACATAATTATCCAAATAAAGATTATATAGAAAAGGATGTGGCACATATGGACGCTATCGACAGAAAAATATTACATTTACTCCAGACAAATGCAAGAACTCCACTTAAGTATCTTGCCAGTAAGGTCTTCCTCTCTTCTCCTGCTGTCTCAGCAAGAATAGACAGACTGGAAAAAAACGGTATAATCACAGGATATCACGCTTCTGTCAACCCGGAAGCCCTTGGTTATCACATCACAGCATTTATTCATATGGCTCTTGACCCGAAGCAGAAGCCAACCTTCTATCCTTTTATCGATTCATGCCCTAATGTACTTGAATGCAACTGTGTTACCGGCTCCTACTCAATGCTTATGAAGGTATGCTTTCCAAGTACCATGGAGCTTGACGCCTTTATCGGCCAGCTTCAGAAGTTCGGAAATACCGAGACACAGATCGTGTTCTCGACACCGGTCCAGACCAGAGGAATAGATATCGCCCTGAGCGGAAGTGACGCCGAAGCCATCTGATACGTAATCCACACATTATATATATATTATATAAAAAGCTGCCTTTCTTAAAAGCAGCTTTTTTTATCCTTTGTAAGTTCGTACCTACTGGGCAGACTCTGTAGAAGCTTCTGTTCCTTCCTGCGTGTCTGCTTCTGAGGATGAATCATCCTCAGAGGTTGCCTCCTCACTTGAACCATCACCGGTATTGTCTGTATCTGTAGGATGTATCTTATCGTAGAAATCCTTAAAGGCAGGATCGTTATTATAGAGATACTGTACATTGTCGCTTACATGAGCATATATCTTCTGTATATCAGACTTGGCTATTACATTGTTTATATAGCTCTCAATACCTGTTGATCTGTTTTCATTTATCTTATATGTACCATCACTCTGCTTTGCCACATAGAAGGATTCAATATTAAGCGGATTAGAATCAACATCGGCAATAACAAGATTGGAAAGTACAAATACCACCTTACCGTTATCATCATATCCATCTGCTACATAGCAGGTTACATTCTTATATTCCTTGATAAATTCTGCAGCAGAATTCACCTTTGACATATCATCATAGTTCTCTGTCTCAAGAACACAGGACTTAAGACCATCCTGATCACAGTTTACCTTAGCTGTAAGGAAGGCATTTATCACATCTGTAATTGCTGTATCATCGCACTTCTTATAAGAAGCGTTCTCAGGAATATCAAGCTCAACCGAATTATCCTTGCCCACATCATCAGCAGAAACCTCTTCTGTTGAAGCTGCTTCAGAGCCGGTCTGTTCTGTATCCTGGACAACTGCGGTATTTCCTGTATTGCCCTTATCCTTGGAGGTATCCTTTATAAAGAAGAAATACACATAGGCAACGCATAACACTGCAAATAATATCCAGCAGGTAACAAGCGGAGCCACCGATGGCTTCTTAGGCCCATTATACTCCTTCTTCTCAGGACGCTCGTCCCACATATCTCCAAAGGCGTCATCTATGTACTGCTTATTATTCTTGTAATCTGTATTATCCTGGTAATCGTCAACGTAGGCTTCATTAGAATCATACTGATCGTCTTCATAATACTCCTCGTCTTCTTCGTACTGACCGTCCTCAGAATACTCCTCGCCATCTTCGTACTCACCATCCTCAGAATACTCACCATCATCCGGGTACTCTACATCATCGTCATAATCAGCTTCATCATCATAAGCCGTCTCGTCATCATACACTTCACCATCATAATCAGTATCATCATATGATGTATCGTCATTTATATCTTTATCCGGCAGATCATCATAAATTTCTTCGTTATTCTTATTCTTCTTTTTATTCTTAGCCATTACAAGCACCGAACCTTTCGTTTCACACTCTATCTGTAATCATACAAGGTGAATATTAACATTATCATTGTCAAATTGCAAGTTTATATTAAATGCAAAATATCCCATGACCATAAAATATCCCACAACCATAAAATAATATTTGCTAATAACTACTTTTTGTATTAAAATACTCTTGTTGCACCAGTAGCTCAGTGGATAGAGCAATGGCCTCCGGAGCCATGTGCGGTGGTTCGATTCCACTCTGGTGCGTATATATAAAAGAACCCGTGAAAAATGATCACTCATCTTTCCACGGGTCCTTTTATTTTTATTGTTTGTAATGATATCCGTGACATCGTTACGCTGCAGCAACCCCTATTTCTAATGGTTGCTGCTCTATTTGTGTGTATCTCAAGTCCCTTGAGGAAGCACCGCCTCAAATCCTGTGACCTGAAACAGCGTTGACGAAATGGGGGGACCGTGTTACATAGTTACCGTTACGAACTTGCATATAAAGAGAAGTGCAATGATCGCTACTATGATATCCTTCTTCTTGAACTTTCCTGTAAAGAGGGCGATAACTGTGTAAGAAATCGCACCGATACCGATACCATTTGAAATTGAGTATGTGAGTGGCATCATGATGAGTGTAAGGAAAGCAGGAACTGCCGAACCCATATCATCCATGTCTACCTTAGCGAAGTTCTTAGACATAAGAACACCTACATATATAAGAGCAGGAGCTGTTGCACAGCTAGGAACAATGCTTGCAAGTGGGCTTAAGAATAAGCACACAGCAAAGCATGCAGCAGTGATAACACTGGCAAAGCCTGTTCTACCGCCGGCACCAACACCCGATGCTGACTCTACGAATGTTGTACATGTTGATGTACCAAGTACAGCACCTGATACTGTACCGATAGAGTCACAGAGCATTGACTGGTCAAGGCTTATAGGATCACCGTTTTCATCAAGCATACCTGCTGAAGTTGCTGTACCATAGATAGTTCCAAGAGTATCGAACATATCTACGAGACAGAATGCTACAACAAGCATTATAGCTGAGAATATACCACCAATATAAGAGCTGTCAACAAGTGCTGACCATGCGTCACCATTGAATACACCTAAGAATCCGATCTCGCCGAAATCCTTGAACGACTGTGAGATACCGCTTACGTCAAAGCTTGGGACCTCCCACATCATTGCCCAGTAAAGAACTGTTGATATGAGGATACCAATGATAACGCTTGCCTTTAAACCACGTCTTGCAAGGGCTGCAATGATGAATACACCAAGGATTGCTACAAGAACAGGTACGCACTGTCTCCAGACATCAAATGATGTTGTAACAACACCATCAACCTCTGTGCCTATAGAAGAAATCCTTCCGTGGAAATCAAAGAACTGAACAAATGTATAAGGATTGTCCTCTATTATTCCTGCGTTCTTTAATCCGATAAGGGCGATAAAAAGACCGATACCTGCTGATATTGACTTCTTGAGACATTCAGGAAGTGAAATTGCAATATACTTTCTAAGTCCTGTAACTGAAAGAATAAGGAAAACCACACCTGAAAGGAATACTACCACAAGACCTGACTGATAACCTGTGATAACATCTGCACCGGCGAAGAATGCACCTGATACAAATATTGTACAGAAGAATGAGTTAAGACCCATTCCACAAGCCTGGGCAAATGGCATTTTAGCAACAAATGCCATAAGTAATGTGCCGATAATAGCTACAATGATTGATGCGATATATACAGAATTCCATATCTTACCCATAGCTACAGGGTCTGCACCAAGTCCTACCAACCAGCCGTTTGCACCTTCCGCAGCAACCTGGTTTGGATTTACAAAAATGATATATGCCATAGCAAAGAATGTTGTGATTCCGGCAAATATCTCTGTTTTTACTGAACTTCCTCTTTCGGAAATCTTAAAAAATTTGTCCATTTTTGCTCTCTCCTGATTTAGTTTTTTGGTAATATTCTCATCTCAGATTTATTTCCTTTAAACTCTTCCCCTCCTATTCGTCAAAGTAGAGACATTAATATTACATTTTTACCCTATTATATTAACATATTTTGACGATTTTCAAAGTGATAATGACGAGATATTTTATATTTTTAAAAATTTTATGAAAGAATCTGAAATTTTATCCCTTTATTGCACTGATAAAATCCTTAAGCTTTACCTTCTTGCCGTTAAAGAACATCATGCCCTTGTACAGTCTTGCCGCAACGTAGAGGATGATCATTCCCGATACAACAGAAATGATCAGGGACACTATAGCCATAGGAACAGAAAGTGTTCCTATGAGCACACTGGCAGGAGCCGTCATTGCCGCAGAAAACGGTACAAGATTATATGCCAATGGGATATTGTAATTTCCCGATGCTGTCAAGCCTGAAGCAAACAACACCAGCATGAATGCTGCCACTAAAGGAATTATAAATATGCTCTGGACATTTGCTGCGTCCTCAGGCCTTGCAAGAGCCGAGCCTGCAAGTCCCGCCAGCATAAGGTAGAATACCAGACCTGCAATAAAAAGCAACACCGCAAGAACTATTGAAGTCCCGGAAAATCCCATGCCATCGAACCAATCCCTTAAAAGATCTAAAGCCGTTGTTACCGCACTGGTATCAACGCCCAAGACAGTCTTAGACAGAACATCCCCAAGCAGTACACCACCGACAATGCAGCCTATCCATATAATGAACTGAATAACGCTGGCAAATACCATGGCAAGTATCTTACCGCTTACCAGGGCATAAGGTGTCACGGACATCATTATCTGCTCCACCAGCTTACTGGTCTTCTCCATAGGTACATCTGCGCATATCTGCTGACCATAAATAAGAACTGCAAAATATATGATCATTACAAACGCCATCATCATGATAACCGCAACTATATGCTTGCTCTGGTTCTCACTTTCTCCACCGATTTTTGATACATTGATGGCGGTAGGAAGCATAACCTGTACTATCTGCTCCCCGGTAAGACCTGATACCTGGAACAGATGGGTCTTAAAACAAGGCACAAGATATTCCTCCATTGCAGCGGTGTTGAAATCAACCTGCTCATCTGTCACATTATCAGTATTGCCAAAGATAACACACAGCACAAAGGAATCACCGGATTTCTTCTGTACTACCACATACTGTGCTCCATCCGTATCCACCAGCTCCTCCGGGCTTTTATCAGATGTGACAAATTCCGTATCAGCAGCGTCCTCATATCCAAGTGCTGCTCCATACATGCTGTAATCCGGAACTCCAAGTCCTGTCTCATCAACAACATAAACCTTGTCCACATTGTATGTATACTGATCTTTCCTGCTGTTTTTGTCACTCATGATCATGATAAATATACTTATTCCCACAAGCAGGAACACTGCCAGTATTATGGTCACTGCCAAATATTTCTTAGATTTCATATGGATCCCAAGATTATGGGAAAATACAGTTTTAAATCCATGCATTTTATTTTTCATTTCCGGCAGCCCCCTTTCCAGAAAAAGCATACTTTACCATAGTTATCATTTCCTTCACCCCGATAGGATTACCGTTCATAACTATGACATTCTCGTATACAGACGCAACAAATCTAAGCAATACAACGGCAAATACCACCATTATAACAGCCGATACAGCTACCATAACCAGATTTACCTTTCCTATTATGATCATACCCGGCAGAACCATCACAGAAGTAAGAGGAAAATAAACACAAAAATCTACAAATCCATTCACCCCCACGTTTACCATGGTATTGACTGCTGCAAATGACACCAGGAAAGCTATAAGTATTATCATACTATATACCTTCATTCCCTGCTGCAGATCCTCCATCCTGCTTACCGACGCTGCAAATAAAGCCGACAGCATACCGTACATTATCATTCCGATTATAAGTATCAGTATGCATATGGCATATCCCTTCACATCAAGTCCTGTAAGAACGTCAAAAGGTATCACACTCTTACCATCTGGTGAAGCTCCGTTTCCAATGACAGTGTCTGTGATATTCTTTGACAGAACTGCTGCCCCGCTTATTATGAGCACCTGTCCCACAGTTGCCACCAGCATAGCCATGATCTTACCAAACATCAATGCCATAGGTCTTACGGTGGTCATAAGGTATTCCACGATCCTGTTGGCCTTCTCCTCCACAACCTTATTTGCCACAAGGGAAGCAGACATAACGATTATCATATAAAACAATACCAGCATCACATATACAACAGAAAACTGGGTGAGGGATATGGTACTAACCTCATCAGTCTTTCTGAACTCATCAATATCCATAACATCTGTTGTTACTCCCGCTGTCACCTTCATAAGGGTGTCCTTATCTATATTAAGGATCTGCACCTTATACTCGGAGAACCAGTCCTCTAGCTCTGTTCCAAGGGAATACACATCATCCTCGGACACCTTGCTGTTCTCAGGATAATACATGTCGAATATATATCCTCCCGATTCCAGATCCATCTTGGCCCTTAGTATGACCGCATTTTCATTATTTTCGTCTACAGTGTTATAAAAATTGTTAACATCTTCTTCGCTATAGTCTTCCCCGGAAAACACACTTTCTATGTGGATATTCTTATTTTCAAGCTCTATGGGCAGCTCGGAAATATTAGTTTCATTTATCACATACAGCTTCTCTACAGATGAAGAATCTGAGGAATCTCCATCCTTTTTCTGTCCTATGGCTATAACAGGAAATGCCCCGATAGCCACAATAAGCATTATGACAAATGCTACTATGAAGGATTTCTGCTTAAGTGTCTGCCTGAGGGTAAATTTAAAGACATAGCTAAAGCCTGCAAAATCACTTTTCTTCATTTACATCCCCTACCTTCTCAACAAAAATCTCATGTAACGACGGCTCCGCCAGTTCAAACCTGATGATGTTCACACCTGCATCAACAAGCTTGTGAAGAAGCTCATTGGCCTGCTTCTCCCTGTCAAGCTTGACCATTATTGCATCGGGAGTCTCCTCTGTGATCTTAAGTCCCAGCTCATTTATATATGAGCTTATATCCTCCTCTGCCTTGACTATGAGATTTACTCTTCCATAGCTCTTCTTTATCTCGTTTAAGTTGCCGCTAAGCACCACATTGCCGTGATTTAATATGGTGATATCGCTGCAGAACTCCTCTATGGTTGCCATCTGATGGGAGCTCATGATTATATATTTGTCATTTGCAGCTACCTCATGGATTATATCCTTGAAGATATTGGTATTAACCGGATCAAGGCCTGACAGCGGCTCATCCAGTACAATTATGTCAGGATCCGCAATCAAGGTTGCCATAAGCTGTACCTTCTGCTGATTTCCCTTACTTAACTGGTCTGCCTTATAGGGCTTGGCAGGAACCTTTCTCCCCTTCTTCATGACCGGCTCCGGATAGAAATATTCCGTAAGTTTTAATTTCTCAGCCCAATACTTTATCCTTTCTGCAGCCTGTTTCTTAGGTACATTCTTAAGTGCAGCGAAGTAGAGCATTTGATCCATAAGTGTGACCTTAGGATATAGTCCTCTCTCCTCTGCCAGATAACCTACATTTACCTCTTCCGTGGAAAGGGGCTTTCCGTTAAATAACACCTCGCCCTCATCACGCTTAAGCATACCTAATATCATTCTTAAAGATGTTGTTTTACCTGCTCCGTTCGTACCTAACAGAGCATACACTCCCGGTCTGTCCATGGCAAATGACAGATGATCCACAACAACTCTGTCTCCGTAGCTCTTCACCAGGTCTTTTATTTCAAGTCCCATATTTCTTTCCTCCCATATTGAATGTCAAGCTTTCATATAAAACTTGACACAAGTATTGAACACCAGTCTATTAAAAATCCACCCTTATAACTGAACAAAGGGCCGTCACATTATTTTTCGTGCCAGCCCTTTAAGATTATTGTAATGATGTCTAGGACATTGTATATCTTATTTGTCTGTTATCTCACTGTGGAGCTGCTGTAATGACTTACTCTCACAGTTGTCATGAGTCTTAAGATACTCTATTCCCTCGATAGTTGCTTTGGCAGCAGCTATTGTGGTCATGTAAGGAGTCTTCGTCTTAATGGCAGCCTTTCTTAAGTAACTGTCATCACTTACACTTTCCTTGCCGATAGGGGAGTTGATTATAAGATCAATCTCACCATTTGTAATGGCGTCAAGTACGTTCGGACGGCCCTCATAGAGCTTCTTTATCTTCTTGGCAGGTATTCCTGCTGCTGTAATAAGGTCACAGGTATTGCCTGTAGCTACGATCTCGAAGCCTGCAGCATTATATCTCTTGGCAAGAGCTACGATATCCTCCTTGTCCTTTCTGTTTACTGACATAAGAACCTTACCTGACATAGGGAGCTTAGAACCTACGCCCTCCTGAGCCTTAAAGAATGCCTCACCGTATGATGGTGAAAGTCCGAGAACCTCACCTGTTGAACGCATTTCAGGTCCGAGGATAGGATCAACCTCCTGGAACATATTGAATGGGAATGCAGCCTCCTTAACACCGTAGTAAGGAATATGCTTCTCCTTAAGTTCAGGAACCGGTGATGGTCTTCCTGTAAGCTCACTTGTGATTATATCTGTTGCGATAGGTACCATTCTTACATTACATACCTTTGAAACAAGAGGTACTGTACGGGAGGCTCTTGGATTTGCCTCAAGAACATATACCTTGCCCTTCTCAATAGCATACTGCATGTTCATAAGACCCTTTACATGCATTTCCTCTGCTATCTTTCTTGTATATTCCTTAATTGTCTTAACATTCTCCTCTGAGATGTGTACTGATGGAATGATACATGCTGAATCTCCGGAATGTACACCGGCTAACTCTACATGCTCCATAACAGCAGGGACAAATGCATGTGTTCCATCACTTATAGCGTCTGCCTCACACTCAAGGGCATTGTTAAGGAAACGGTCGATAAGTATTGGTCTGTCAGGAGTCACACCGACTGCCGCCTTCATGTAGTCTGCCATGCTGGCGTCATCATATACAACTTCCATTCCACGTCCGCCGAGAACGTATGAAGGACGAACCATTACAGGGTAACCTATGCTGTTGGCGATTGAAACTGCCTCATCAACAGTTGTAGCCATTCCTGACTCAGGCATCGGGATCTCAAGCTTGTCCATCATCTCTCTAAACAGATCTCTGTCCTCTGCAAGATCGATAACTGCAGGAGATGTTCCAAGAATCTTAACGCCATTTCTCTCAAGGTCTGCTGCAAGGTTAAGTGGAGTCTGACCACCAAACTGTGCGATAACACCAAGTGGTTTCTCCTTCTTATATATACTTAATACATCCTCAAGTGTTAACGGCTCGAAGTATAACTTGTCTGATGTATCGTAGTCTGTTGAAACTGTCTCAGGATTACAGTTGACGATTATTGTCTCAAATCCCAGCTTCTTTAACGCAAGAGCTGCATGTACACAACAGTAATCGAACTCAATACCCTGTCCTATTCTGTTAGGACCACCGCCAAGGATCATGATCTTTCTGTTATCTGTAACTTCGCTCTTGTCCTCTGCATTATATGTTGAGAAATAATAAGCACTGTCCTCTGTGCCTGATACATGTACACCTTCCCATGCCTCTTCTACACCAAGCCCGATCCTCTTGTTTCTGATATCATCCTCTGCTATCTCAAGAAGCTGACTTAAGTACTTGTCTGAGAAGCCGTCCTTCTTAGCCTGGATAAGAAGCTCATCTGCAGGAAGTCCACCCTTATACTTAAGAATCTCCTCCTCTTCTTCAACAAGCTCTCTCATCTGCTGTATGAAGTAATGCTTAACCTTTGTAAGTTCAAATATCTCATCATTTGTAGCACCCTTTCTGATAGCCTCATACATAATGAAATGTCTCTCAGATGATGGTGTGATAAGCATGTTAAGAAGCTCTTCCTTTGAAAGTGTATCGAAGTTCTTGGCATGACCAAGTCCGTATCTTCCGATTTCAAGGCTTCTGATAGCCTTTTGGAAGGCTTCCTTATAGTTCTTACCGATACTCATGACCTCACCTACGGCTCGCATCTGTGTACCCAGCTTATCCTCTACACCCTTGAACTTCTCAAATGCCCAACGAGCGAACTTGATAACCACATAATCTCCGTCAGGTACATATCTGTCAAGGGTTCCGTACTTACCACATGGGATATCCTTAAGTGTAAGACCTGTTGCAAGCATTGCCGATACAAGAGCGATAGGGAAACCTGTTGCCTTTGACGCAAGGGCTGATGAACGGGATGTACGAGGGTTGATCTCTATAACTATTATTCTGTCTGATACAGGATCATGGGCAAACTGTACATTCGTACCACCTACAACCTGTACCTTATCTACTATCTTATATGCCTGCTCCTGAAGCTTCTTCTGACATTCCTCAGAAATTGTAAGCATAGGTGCTGAACAGAATGAATCACCTGTATGTACTCCAAGTGGATCGATATTCTCAATAAAGCATACTGTGATCATGTTGCCTTCACAGTCACGTACTACCTCAAGCTCAAGCTCTTCCCATCCAAGGATAGACTCCTCAACAAGAACCTGACCTACAAGACTTGCCTGAAGACCTCTTGCACATACGACCTTAAGTTCTTCCTTGTTGTATACGAGACCGCCGCCGGCTCCACCCATTGTGTAAGCAGGACGAAGTACTACAGGATAACCTAACTTGTCTGCGATAGCAAGTGCCTCATCTACTGTATAGGCAACCTCACTTCTTGCCATCTCGATACCCAGCTCGTTCATTGTCTTCTTGAACTCAATTCTGTCCTCGCCTCTTTCAATGGCGTCAACCTGAACACCGATAACCTTTACATTATACTTATCAAGAATTCCAGCCTTATAAAGCTCTGAACAAAGATTGAGTCCTGACTGGCCACCAAGATTAGGGAGTAACGCATCAGGGCGTTCCTTCTTAATAATCATCTCAAGACGTTCTACATTAAGGGGTTCAATATATGTAACATCTGCTGTCTCCGGATCTGTCATGATAGTTGCTGGATTGGAATTAACAAGTACGATCTCATATCCAAGCTTTCTAAGGGCTTTACATGCCTGTGTTCCTGAATAATCAAACTCACATGCCTGCCCTATAATTATAGGACCTGATCCAATAATAAGTACTTTGTTTATATCTGTTCTCTTTGGCATAATTACCTCCACTGTATTTTTATTCAATTTCTTATTATACACAATTTTATTAATTTTATAAACAAGAAACTTAATTTTTTTAATATATTTCTGCTATTTACCTCTACTTTGCCGTCCGGAACTTATCTTTCTTCCTCCGGGTACCTGAGTCCCCATTCTTTTCTGGCTTCTGTCATGAGCTTCATTACATCTATGGTGTAATCAAGACACATCCTGTTATCTCCGTCAACTGCTGCCTCCATGTCGGAAACCTCATAAGCAAGGGCTTCCTCTGTAGCTCCGGCAGTTATCTTCTCAGTATGTCCGTCCTTATAGCTTCCGAAGTTCATCTACCTCGTCTTTCATCTGATATTTATTAAGATCAACCTTTCCATTTACAACCTCTATTCCGTCTGCCATGAGCCTATCTTCCTGCACGGTCTCCCCGCCAAAGGCAAATGCACCTGCAAGCTCACCCTTGGAATTGACAACCCTATAGCATGGAATGTGCTCCGGATCGGGATTTTTATGCAATGCATTACCCACAGCCCGTGCCATCTTTTTATCCCCCGCCATAGCCGCCACCTGTCCATAAGTCGCAACACAACCTTTAGGTATCCGCTTTACCGCCTCATAAATCCTCTTTGTAGGGCTGTCTGTTACACAATCGTAGCTTTCGGCGATCATCTGCTTTATGGCTTCATCAGGAACTGTTCCGTCAAGGATAATGGTATTCCAATGTTCCCTGTTCTGGTGCCACCCCGGAACTACGGAAGCATAAGCCATCCTCATTAAATCTCTGGTATCCGGTGTAACCTTTACATTCAGATTAATATATCCGTTTCTTTCATAAGTCCAGAGAAATGCCTTTTTGCTATCCTTTACTCTTACAAGCTGCCAGTTATCATCATGAAACGGAGCGTCCTGATAAGAGTCGAGAAATGACAGGGCATACTCCAATGCTTCTTCTCTTGTGGTCATACTTAATCACACCTCTGTTTATTTTGTAAAAACTTATAACTTTTAATATATAATATAACCTTATCCGGCAAATTTTTATCCTGTCATTTACCTGAAGGTCTTAAGATAAGCTTTTTGCTCATCTGTTATACGGTAGCTCTCCACTGCCTTCTGTATGGTCTTTCTGTGAACCCAGTCATCAAGCCTATGCTCCTCAATATAGGGAACCACTGCCTCCCACTGTTTGGCAAGTGCCGTAGCAAAATACCAGGCTATCATCATGTTTATATAATATTCATCGGAATGAACTGCCACCACCTTCTCTGGGTACTCCGGTCTAAAATCGTCATCCAGAAACAGCCTCATAAGCAATCCGATACCATATCTCACTGTATAGATATGATTCGACGCAAGGAAACTGTCTATTTCCTTTAACACATCTTCCTTGTGATCTTCAAAGATCCTCGGTGTTGGGAAATCACAGGTTGCCCAGTTATCTATGTACGGAAGCATATTTTTCAGTTCTGCCATGCATGTATCGTAGTCCTTAATGCTTCCGATCAGTATCATGTGAAGGTTATCCTCTTCATAGTATTTGTGCGGCAATTCCCTAAGAAATTGCTTCCAGCCCGGTTCCTTCATGTATTCCTTTGCAAATTTCTTGAGAACAGGAGTCCTGATACCAATGATCTTATCCTTATCTACACCCGGCATGAGTCTTGAATGAAAGTCCCTGTATTTCAGATCCTGCAATTCAAACAGTCGTTGCTGTAGTTCTGTCATTTTTAATCTCCTTACGCCTTTTCCTGGAACAGCTCTATCTCTTCGCCAAGAGGTCCCCTGCAGAAAGCGATCCTTGCGGGAAAGACCGGATCTGACTGTATCTGGATATCCTTAGGTTCAATAAACACTTCATAGCCTGCGGTTCTCACAGCCTCAGCCACCTCGTCAACATTATCCGTACTAAATGCAAAATGGCGTATAGCTCCCTGTACCGGATGATCATCACCATTGTTAAATATCTCTATAATGCCTGCACCGGTAGTCAACATAGTTCCTTCACTCCAGCTTCTTAGAACTTCAAGCCCCAGCACATCCCGGTAAAAACCCACAACCTTTTCAAATTCCTCATTTCCACAGCATTTAAGAGCCACATGATGTATTCCTTTTATCATTCCTTTATCCTCCCTGCCCATTGAACATGCGAGCATGTCACACTTGACTCGTTGTTATAAATAGAGCAGCAACCATTTGAAATTGCCTGCGGCAAGGGTTGCTGCAGCGTAACGATGTCTATGACATCATTACAATAAACAAAAAAGATGATGTAATAACATCATCTTTTTGTATTCTAACATATAGGTCTATGAGGAAACAAGTCCCACGCCTCTAACAATATACCCTTGGTACAGACGAATTCACAAATAACGGATTGATTGGAAATGAAACCTGATCACCTACAGCAATCTTCACCCTGGAGGCATCCAGGATACAGGAATTCATATTTATCTGTCCAAGGACAGGCATACTTCTTCCATCGAAGGTTGCTGTGGTTTTCTTATTTATACAGGCATGCTTGCACAAACGCAGCATACCAAGGAAGGAGGGGCGTCTGTAATTGGTCTCTCTGGTCATACCGAGACCATGAAAATATCCTGCAGACACAACTGCAGTCCGTGTAGCCTTAGCCAGCCGAAATCCTGTTCCGTAACCTACATTATGTCCTGCCGGCAGCTCATAGATATCATCAACGGCTGCACTCAGCTTGCAGACATTTGCAAAGTCATAGGGATTTTCTACGGCAAGTCTCCCAAGAAATGCAGAGCCTATTCTTACAGCGTCAAGGTTCATGTCAGGGAAACGGACAAGGGATGTTGATGAGGAAATATGCTTCATGCCCACCAGCACTCCATCATCTTCAAGACTGCCACACAACTCTTCAAACAGATCAAACTGATTTCTCACACTACATTCATTCTTGCTGCAGGCAGCATGGAAATGCGAGTATATCCCTGTCACATGAATATGGTGCATATTCTGGGAAATGTCCGTTATCTCTTCAATGCATCTGCCCTTGACCTCCGGCTCATCATTATATAAAAATCCGTACCTGCCAAAGCCTGTATCTATGCACATATGTACATGGGCGAAGAAATGATTAAGATATCCGGCGGTCTGTTCAATGACTTTACCATTTTCATAGCTTGTGACGCTCATTGTTATTCCATTCTTTATTGCCAGTGTTATACTTTCTGCGTCATGGATCGGGGTAAGGAGAAGGATCTCGCCCTCTATGTTATTATCCCGAAGAGCTATGGCATCGCTTAATTCTGTAACGGCGAAATGCCTTATTCCTCTCTTCTCAAGAAACGCTGCAAATCTGCACAGCCCAAGACCATATGCATTTCCCTTTAGCACTGCTATGATCTGTGACCGTCCCGCCAGTTCTCTTATTATATCTATGTTGTGTTCAAGTGCTTGTATACTGATATCCAATGTAGTCATATTTATCTCCCTATTCCAGTCCAAATCTTTTTTATCCCAGATCTTCTTACTACATCTAAAAGTATAGCTTAAACTTGTATTTTAGTTGTTTCATACCTGTAAAATACTTGCAAAAGTACCGTTTACAAATTGTTTTCAGCAATCGCCAAATGCAGGCATGAAAACTTATTGCACTTGACTCGTTGCCATAACAAAAAGAGGGGGACAAAGCGTCTCCCTCCCGGTGTTTTATATTATGTAATTATCTAGTTTCTATGTCATTCTACTTTTCTCGTTGAAAATCTACGTTATCAGTATATCTTAATTACCGCTGACCATTTGCACATTTTATATCTATAGCCTGAATTGCAGCGTCAAAATTATTTCTGAAATAATTCTCTACATCCTCGGAATATCCATAGATCACACCTGTTCTGTACTGTCCTATAACTCCGTGGATCTGCTCCATGGCCTCACCTGTAGGGTTCTTCTTGGAAAATCCATTTGTAGTTACCTGACAGAGTGCTGTGATCTCACCTGTACGATCAAGCAGATAAAGTGTATGATACTTGGCTGTCGGAATAAAGTTCGTGGTCTGCTTCACAACATTTCCATATATCCACATTACATTGCGGACAGGAATAACCCTGACAGTTTTTGTTATGTAAACCACTATAGCAACCGGCGTGACAATACATGTCTTTTGTATCTTAACTCCATATGGTATCTGCTGTTCAAGGACTGTCATCTCCTGAGGAGAAAGACTCGCCCATGACTGCTCTGCAAGAGCATATGCCTTCTTGTTAAATGCTGTCTCCTTAACCTTTCCAAAACCTGCAACAGCTGCACTTATATTTGGATAACCTGAAAAATCCATCTCTGTAACCTCCGAACACTTTGAATATAAACTCAATTACATAAAATTCTACCATACATAGCTGATCCACTCACTGGATAAATATGCCAAATATTTTTATGCAGTTATCATAATCGACACGGTATGACGACGCTATCAACATTTTGGAATATTATAACATTAAACCGCCTTTTTTTAGCAATTTTTAAAATAGACCGGAACCACAAAAGTCCCGGTCTACATGCATTTATACCAATATTTTCCCTATAACATCTCTACTGGAATGGACTGTAATCTGTTATCTGATATTCCGGAACATCATACTCCTCGCCCCAGCCGGTATACTTGCCAAGTCCGCCATCGCCACCATTTGCAGTTCTCTGTTCATATGTCGAGTCCTCATAGAACGAACTGGATATAGTACCATTACTGTAATTAACAGTATAAATATGCATGTCACCATTTGACCTATCATATGAATATTCAAATATACCTTTTTCGGCAAATACCAATGTTCCCTGTATAGTGCCCATTTCATTCTTTGCCTTTACGAGCTTATCGCCCTTATTTATATATACATCCACACCATAATTCACAAGCGGCTGACCATCATTTATAGGATAATTGATTATAAGATCATCCTCACCATCCCCATTAACATCGTACAACTGATATGTGACACTAAATTCATCTGTATTGTATGTAGGCTCTCCCTCATACTGTGTTGTATCAATACTCTGTAATGTCTTTTTAAACATATCGTACCGGCTTCCGGACTTGTTTCTGTCATCTTCCTTTTTATCAGTTGAAGTATCTTTGTTTACCTTATCACCAAAATTATCATCTATTGTTCCATTTAATATTTCATAAACCTGATACTTACCATCTTCCTTCTGCCTGAGAACAGCAGTCTTTATTATCTGGACCGAAGGATCGTATGCCTCAGAAAGAGAATATTCAATATAATTAAACTCCACATACATATCATCCCCTGGACGGTACATGGCCTTTACAAGTTCTCCTTTTACTGCATCAGCAGGAGACGCCGGGAAAAAGACTTCATATTGATCTCCATTTACTTCTCCCATATTGGCTTTTGTCATATCTTCATCTGTAAGCACAGAAATCAGTCTGTTCAAAAGCGTATTATCATAATAGTCATAATAATCATTTCCTTTTTTTCCATATCCGGTAAACTCCACCCCGGGACAACCAAGCAATAAATGAATATTAATATCTCCTGCATTAAAGTTTCTTAATTTCTTTTCTCCACCGTAATAATAAATATTTGCGCCAACAGACAGCATGTACTGAAATTCTTCCTTACTTAGGTCTCCCTTTAACAATTCAGGCCATTTGTCATCTGCAACAGGCTCATATGCTACTTCTTCAGTCGTAACCTCTGTAGTTTCTTCTGTAGTGATCTCTGTGGTTTCCGATGACACAACCTCTGTGGTGTTTTCCGAGGTCACCTCCGTTGTTGTTCCAATCTCAATCTCATTCTTTTTATCTTTATGATTTACAATAACACCTGTAACTGCGCCGCCTGCTACACCAACGGCAATCACACCGCATACGATCTTAAATCCTATTGTTCCTACAATTCCACCCTTGGCGGCTCCTGCGGTACCTGCTGCTGCCACTGCCTTTCCGACTCCGGCCGCTTTTCCTGCTCCGGCAGCTGCCTTTCCTACTCCTGCCTCGGTCATGCTGCCAGCCACACCATTACCTGCCATTACCTTACCTGTGGCTGTTCCAACAGCATTTCCTGCCATTTCTCCAGCCTGGCTTCCAACCGCACCGATATTCATTGCAGTAGCCGCATTTGCATTTAAGACATTCCCGGCGGCTGAACCTCCAACTGCCGCTCCCGCTCCGGCGGAGGCACCAACTATAACTCCACCCGCTGCTGATTTGTCATCCTCTGCTTTAAGCTCAGCAACCTTTCTGGCTGCTATATCATCAATTACATTTACCAGCCAGCCGTCAAACTGATTAATATTTGTCACATATTTTATATTTGCAAATATAAATTCATAAGCTTCCTTAAGAATGTCCTGTATGAACTTCTCCTTATCTTTCTCAGCCATCTCAACATTCGAGATATTGCCATACACCCGCACATACTGGTCTTTGTATGTATTGTAATAAATATAATTTAACCCTTCCTGATCTCCTGCCTGTGCAGCAGGAATTGCTTCGCTTATGTTATTTATCATCTATATCGCTCCTATTTTAAATCTATTGACAGTTTCTCTCCTGATATTATACAACCCTATAAGGTTACTTTCATCATAAAATCAAAACATTGCTATAACAATTAGTCAAATGGGCTATAATCGTCTATTTCGTATTCCGGAACATCATATACTTTGCCCCATCCGGTGTATTCTCCGCCCATATTCTTTATATCATCAGCAGTCAGATTAGCATAAACTGACTCTGTCAATGTTCCCAAATGATAATTTACAAGATATACTTCCTGTTCACCGTTGAACCTTCCATATGCAGATCTATATATACCTGTTTCTGTATATACAAATGTTCCCATCTGCCAGCCGAGCTCATTTTTTGCCTTAACAAGCTTTGTTCCTTTATTTATGTAAACGTCTTCGCCATACTGTATGATTGGTTGTCCATCATCTATAGCTTTATTTATTATGAGATCATCATTGCCATCTCCATCCACATCATAAAGCTGATATGTAACCTCTTTTACAGGAGAAACAGAGCCGTCTCTATCATCTATAAATTGTGTTGTATCAATAGACTTCAATGTCTTTATGAACATATCTGACTGATTGCCCTTAGTATTGTCTGTAGTCTTGTTCTGGCTATCGTCAGCTCCGCCGTTATCGTCAAACTGGTTACCGAAATTATCCTTTATAGAACCTGCAAGGATCTCGCTTACCTGATACTTACCATCCTCCTTAGGATCAAGGACTGCTGTTTTTATAGTGTCATAATTGTGATCCGGTGAGTCAGCATATGTAACATAAGAGTACTTAAATTCTACATACATGGTGTCGCCACTTCTATACCTACTGTCCAGTATCTCCACATCACTATCATCTCCAGATGATACACCAGTATAAATACTGATTTCATTTCCATTAACCTTTGACATATTATAACCATCATTGCAATTATCGGCATTGAAAGTATCATCTGTCAACACAGACACATAATCATTTACCTCATTTAAGTTATATACATAATATTCTGTGTCTCCTGAGCCATCAACTCTTATAGCCCTTAAACCACATTTACTGTTATTACCTCTATCACCATAAGTCAAATAAAGAAGTATAATATCATCATGAGTGATCCCGGTAATATCACCATCTTTACCACCTTTTCCTGCCACATTACAAAGCATATATTCAAACTCCGGCTTAGTAAGTCCGCCCTTTAAGATCTCTGCCCACTCATCATCTGCTACAGGAGCATAAGCTGCTTCGGTGGTAACCTCTGTGGTCTCTTCTGTGGTGACCTCGGTTGTTTCTGATGAGGCAACCTCTGTGGTATTTTCTGATGTTGCTTCTGTTGTGGTCTCAACCTTATTCTTTTTATCATTGTGATTTACAATGGCTCCGGTAACTGCACCACCTACTACACCGACAGCTATTACGCCACATACAACCTTAAAGCCTATTGTTCCTACAATTCCACCCTTGGCGGCTCCTGTGGCACCTGCTGCTGCCACTGCCTTTCCGGCTCCGGCCGCTTTTCCAGCTCCGGCAGCTGCTCTTCCTGCCTCTGCCGCTTTTCCAGCTCCGGCTGCTGCCTTTCCTACACCTGCTTCGGTCATGCTGCCAGCCACACCATTACCTGCCATTGCTTTACCTGTAGCTGTTCCAACAGCGTTTCCCGCCATTTCTCCGGCCTGGCTTCCAACTGCACCGGTATTCACTGCGGCAGCTGCATTTGCATTTAAGACATTTCCGGCGGCTGAACCTCCAACTGCCGCTCCGGCTCCGGCAGAGGCTCCGACTATAACTCCACCAACCGCTGACTTATCATCATCCGACTCAAGCTCAGCAACCTTTCTGGCTGCTATATCATCAACTACATTTACCAGCCAGCCGTCAAACTGATTAATATTTGTCACATATTTTATATTTGCAAATATAAATTCATAGGCTTCCTTAAGAATGTCCTGTATGAACTTCTCCTTATCCTGCTCAGCCATTTCAATGTTTGAAATATTTCCATACACTCTCATGTACTGGTCTTTGTATGTATTGTAATAAATGTAATTTAACCCTTCCTGATCGCCTGCCTGTGCAGCAGGAATTGCTTCGCTAATATTATTTATCATTTTCATCCCTCTTTCGTATGTGTTTTCAATATATGTTTTCAACACACGAGCATAATCTCTCGGCGACAGTTCGTAAACACCATTCTAAATGCGTCTTCAACACTTGGTGCTTCCTCCTATGCATGGATAATACTCCAACACACTATACCATTTTTTTGCGATTTTTTCATCTCAAAATACAAAACAGCCGCTACCTAAAACAGCAAAATGCTTACAATTTGGTTCGGGAAGATTAAATTTCACAATAAAAAACCTCCACGGGTCAGATCTTATAGCTTGTCCAACATCATGAAGGTTATTTTTATAAACTTATTTAATTTGCCTTTTTACTCAGAGCCTCATCCAGGGTATGCCAGCCAAGCACCGCACATTTTACCCTTGCAGGCATGTGGGATATATCCTTGAGAGCTGACGCTTCTTCAAGCTCGTCTATTTCCTCGTCGCTTGCCTCACCCTTGATCATCCGAAAGAACAGATCACCAAGATGTCTGGCCTCTTCCTCTGATCTGCCGATTATCATTCCAAGCATAATGTCCGCTGACGCCTGGGAGATGGCACATCCGTCTCCTACAAATGCACCATCCTCTATAATTCCATTTTCAACCTTTAACTTAAGCCATATATCGTCTCCACAGTTGGGATTGACTCCCTCAAGGACGATATTCGCATCCGGGAGATCATGCTTAAAATCCGGTCTCATATTATGCTCTGTAAGTATCTCATTGTAAAATATTCTATTCGCCATAGCCCATACTCCTTCTGACTCCTGCCACACTCTTTACAAATGCGTCAACTTCTTCCTCTGTATTGTAGAACATAAAGCTTGCCCTGGTAGCATTGTGCACGCCAAGATAGGTAAGAAGCGGCTGGGCACAGTGATGCCCTGCCCTTACATCTATGCCATCTGAGGCAAGTATCTCACTTACATCGTGAGGATGAACTCCATCTATTAAGAACGCTACTATTCCTGTGTGATTTGCAGGGTCATCCGAACCGAGAACAGTAACGTGAGGAACCCTGGCAAGCCCCTCCATTGCTCTCTTTGTAAGTGCCTGCTCACGCTCTTCTATATAGCCAAATCCAACGCTCTCCACATACTTTATGGCAGCCGCAAGTCCAACAGCTCCGGCAGCATTGACAGTTCCTGCCTCGAACTTATGAGGAAGCTCTGCATACACCGCACCTTCTCTTGTAACCGACTGGATCATCTCGCCACCTGTAAGAAACGGAGGCATTTCATCAAGCAGTTCCTTTCTGCCGTAGAGAACTCCTATGCCCATAGGTCCCATTAACTTGTGACCTGAAAATGCAAGGAAATCAACATCCAGCGCCTGGACATCTGTAGCCATATGTGGCACGCTTTGGGCACCGTCAACCACTACAACTGCTCCAACCTCATGGGCAAGTCTTACAACCTTCTCTATAGGATTGACACAGCCAAGAACATTCGACACCTGGGTCATGGCAACCAGCTTAGTCCTGGAATTGATCCCTTCTTTTAAAGTTTCCTCTGCAAATGTTCCGTCCTTCTCACACTCAAGATATCTAAGGGTTGCTCCGGTCTGCTTCGCTACCATCTGCCATGGCAGCATATTGCTGTGATGTTCCATGATGGTTATGGCGATCTCGTCTCCTGCCTTAATGTTGTTAAGTCCATAGCTGTAAGCAATAAGATTAAGGCTCTCTGTGGTATTTCTCGTGAAGATGATCTCCTGCTCTGACCTGGCATTGATGAATGCCTTCACAACAGTCCTTGAATCTTCATAGCGTTTGGTAGCCTCAAGACTCAATGGGTAGAAACCCCGGAGAGGATTGGCATTTACCTCCTCGTAGAACTTCTTCTCAGCTTCTATGACCACTGCAGGTCTCTGGGATGTAGCTGCATTGTCTATATAAATGGTGTCGTTATTCTGAAGAAGGGGGAAATCCTTCCTATAATTCTTCTCTGTCATATCCCATCACCTCCGCTAACTGCTCCTCTACAAGCTTCTCAGTAACCTCGTCATTTATCTTTCTGTATAAGACTTCCATCTTACCCTTGGTCATGATATCCTCTGCCAGCTCCTGATCAATGCCTCTGGAAGCGAAGTAGAACATGGTCTCCTCATCAAGCTCGCCGATGGTTGCACCGTGGGAGCCTTCCACATCCTCCTCAGCACAGAGGATAACAGGAATTGTTTTATTCACCACATTGTCACCAAGAAGGAGAACATTCTCTGTCTCAGCTCCAACTGACTGTGATGAACCATTCTTGAAATCAATGGTGCCACGGAAGGTCTTCTCTGCCTCGTCCTTCAGGGTTCCATCCACCTGGATCTCACTGCCTGTCTTCTTGCCAAGGTGATTTACCACAAGATTTATGTCAACCACCTGTTTGTTCTGTCCCAGGTAGCCTATTGACTTTTCTGTATGTGCCTTGTCACCCTTAAGGTCTGTTCTTATACCATTGTAGAGATTTCCCTTACCTGCAAATATCTGCAACACCTCGAAGTCTGCATTTTCCTCGCACACACAGCCCACATCATTAAGTAAAGTCTGATCTTCAAGGAATATCTGCACAAGTCTCACCCTGCTGTTCTTCTCTGCCTGAACCAGTGTACGGAAGGCAATGCTGCCATTTCCACCCTTGCCAAATGTCTCTATAACAGACACGCTGGAATTTTCCTTTCCATGAATCTTCAGGACTCCGGCAGATGAGACTTTGTTCGATGTTATGTCAACATGAACCACTTTCTCACATACACCTGAATTACTGTCTGCAGCTTCTGCATTGTCTGAATTTCCAAAGCTAAGTGCTGCCACATTAGCTTTACCGTTTTCCCCTGCAAATATTACATCCGCAGCCTCTCCGGCACCTGTCTTTATGTCTCCCCAGATGTCAGCATCCTTAGCTTTTTCATTATTATCTTCTTTTATCTCTATATTACATGGCTCTATATCCATGTTCCATTTTACATTTACATCATTGAGCCGCAGCCAGTTCCAGGTTATAGATGGCAGCGGATTTATCTTAAATTCTTCTATTTGTCCCATTGTCAGTTCCTCCTAATCTTATATCGGGGTAAAGGGGTGCCTCCTCTTAACCTATACTGCCCTTCATCTCAAGACGTATCAGATTGTTCATCTCAAGAGCATACTCAAGCGGCAGCTCCTTAGATACATTATCTGCGAATCCACTTACAATACATGCCCTTGCGTCCTCCTCGCTCATGCCTCTTGACATAAGGTAGAACACTGCCTCATCACTGATACTTCCGATCTGTGCCTCATGACCGATATTTGCCTTTCTTGTACGAACATCCATGGCAGGAATAGTATCTGACCGAGATATGGAGTCAAGCATAAGTGACTGACATGAAACAGCCGACTTGGAGTTCTCCGCTTCCTTGGTAACCACAACAGATGAACGGAATGTGCTTATTCCTCCATCCTTTGATATAGATCTGGTGTTCATGTATGAACTTGTATCCGGTGCCGCATGTACTACCTTTGCTCCTGTGTCCAGGTTCTGTCCCTTCCCTGCAAATGTCACACCTGTAAATTCCATTCTTGAGCCCTTTCCCTTAAGTATGCTCATAGGATACAGGTAGGATACATGAGAGCCAAATGAGCCTGAAACCCACTCAATGGTTCCGCCCTCTTCAACAATGGCTCTCTTGGTGTTCAGGTTGTACATATTCTTTGACCAGTTCTCAATGGTAGAATATCTGAGCTTCGCATTCTTTCCTACAAATAACTCAACGCAGCCTGCATGAAGATTTGCCACGTTGTACTTAGGTGCTGAACATCCCTCTATGAAATGAAGGTCTGCTCCTTCATCAACAATGATAAGTGTGTGCTCAAACTGTCCTGCACCTGCTGCATTAAGTCTGAAATATGATTGAAGGGGAATATCGACCTTAACTCCCTTAGGAACATATACAAATGATCCTCCGGACCACACTGCTCCATGGAGTGCTGCAAATTTGTGATCGTGTGGAGTTACAAGCTTCATGAAATGCTCCTTCACCATATCTGCAAATTCTCCGTTTAAGGCACTCTCCATATCTGTGTATACAACACCCTTGGCAGCAACCTCTTCACGGACATTATGATATACAAGCTCTGAATCATACTGGGCTCCAACACCTGCCAGGGATTTACGTTCTGCCTGAGGTATACCCAGACGCTCAAAGGTGTTCTTTATATCCTCAGGAACATCCTTCCAGTCTGCCTTCATATTGGTATTTGGTCTTACATAAGTAACAATGTTGTCAATGTTAAGACCTTCTATAGATGGTCCCCAGTCAGGAACCGGTATTTCGTTATATAATTTCAATGAATCAAGTCTAAACTGTCTCATCCATTCCGGATCATGCTTCTCGGCAGACAACTGTTCAACTATCTCCGGAGTAAGTCCTGCCTTTAACTTGTATGCGTCCTTATCGTCATATTTGAAATCATATATATTTCTGTCTATGTCTTCTACATATGTCTTTTCTTTCATCTTCGTCTACAGACTCCTTCCCGGTTATTCTGTCTTCTCGTTCTCATATCTGCCGAAGCCTTCGCTGTTTATCTCATCAACCAGGGAGGCGTCGCCGGTCTTGATCATTTTACCCTCAACCATTACATGGGTGTAGTCAACTGAAAGTGACTCAAGAATCTTGGTGCTGTGGGTGATTATAAGCAGGCTGCCGTCACAGATCTTCTGATATGCCTCAATTCCTGCTGATACAGTACGGACAGCATCTACATCAAGACCTGAGTCTGTCTCATCAAGGATTGCAAGTGATGGCTTAAGCATAAGCAACTGTAATATCTCTGCCTTCTTCTTCTCACCACCGGAGAAGCCTACATTCAGATCTCTCTCTGCATATGAAGGATCCATCTGGAGAAGCTCCATTGTCTTCTCTAATTCCTTTTTGAAATCCCAGAGACGTATTCTCTTTCCTGTCTTCTGCTCAAGAGCACTTCTTATAAATGAACTAAGGGTAACTCCCGGAACCTCAAGAGGGTTCTGGAATGAAAGGAACATACCGGTTTTTGCTCTGAAATCTACAGCTTCTTCTGTGATGTTCTGTCCCTTAAACCATATCTCTCCTTCTGTTACTGTATATCTTGGATTCCCCATCAATGCGTATCCAAGTGTTGACTTACCTGTTCCGTTAGGTCCCATAAGTACGTGAGTCTCTCCTGTTCCTATGCTTAGATCAACGCCATGTAAGATTTCCTTATCCTCAACATTTACATGGAGATTTTTAACTGTTAATAACTGATTGTCTGACATGATATGTCCTCCTTAATATTTTTTTCATTTTATTCCTTATTTAGACGATACCGTTTTTTTCGTCATTTGCAGTGCAGAATCCACAACATCCTGCAAGGTGATATCTTTAAAATAATTATCTATAACCTCTGCCAGTCCCTTCCAGATAGGTCTTGTATAACATGCCTCGCTGTTGCAGCACGTGTCATCATCCTTCACACAAGCTGCCGGCGCCAGGGATCCTTCCATAAGATTAAGGATCTCGTCAAGGGTATACTCTGACGGCTCCCTTGTGAGCCTTAAGCCTCCACCGTGACCGCTGACCGCTTCTATAAGCTTGCCCTTGGACAACACTCTGGTGATACTCTCCAGATATTTCTGGGACAGGTCTTCTGCGTCTGTTATCTCTTTAAGAGGTATGCAGCCGTCCCCCTGATTTATCGCCAGATACACCATAACTCTTATGGCATACCTGCCCTTAGATGAAATGAGCATATATCCATCACATCCTTTGCCAAATTTTACTATGGAGATAATACCGCCCATTTACCTACTATGTCAATAGGTGATTATGAGAAAATGCAACATTTTTGTCAATGAATCACTTTTTATCTGCCTTATACATGCAAATCTAGTCTCATAAGGCATTTTGTGTGTATTTAGTGTGTATAATTTTTATTGACATTACACACTTAATGTGTATAATATAAATATAAGGAGGTATAATATTTGAAAAGAAACATATTGATAAAAAAACTCTTGGATGGAGGATTTGTTTTTGACCGGCATGGTGCCAACCATGATATGTACATAAAAGGAAATATAAAGGAAACTATCCCACGCCACAAAGAAATAAATGAAAGATTAGCACAGGCAATATTAAAGAGAAATGGACTTTTATAGTCCATACTCTTTTGTAAATATACAAAAATATTAAGTTACAAGAAAATAAGTTACCAGAATGGAGGTATTCGTAATGAAAAATGTCTATCCGGTTTTTTTCACCAAAACAAAAGATAATATACTGGTTGAAGTACCTGATTTAGATATTTTAACCGAAGGAACAGATATGAACGATGCCATTGATATGGCAAGAGACGCTATTGAATTAAAATGTGTAACAATGGAAGACGCAAATGAAACAATCCCTACTCCGTCAGATATAAGCACTTTAGATGTTCATAAGGGGACTTTTTCTGCCGACGGCGAAACTGTTATTTCATTTGTTGATATTGACTCCACAACCTATAGAAAAAAAACAGATATGAAAACTGTAAGACGAAATGTTGCACTACCTAGTTGGTTGAATTACGCTGCTGATCAGGCGGGCGTCAATGTATCACGGATTTTACAGGAAGCTCTTATGAGTGTCTTAAAAATCGAAAGAAAAATATAAAAAATTGGAGATATGCCATAATCGCCAAGAGCAAGCATATCTCCTTTTTTATTTCACTTTATATATATATTTACGTGTATCTGTAATCTATTGTGCGATTTTACACATGCAGCTCTGCCTCAGACCTGCCGGTATGATCCTTCTTAACCACTATCTGCTTCTCTATCTTCTCCTTGAGTTCAGACACGTGGGATATAATACCAACAAGCTTGTTGCCTTCCGTTACACTGGTCAGTGCATTATATGCCTGTGGCAGGGTCTTCTCCGTATCAAGGGAACCAAAGCCCTCATCTACGAACATTGTATCTATCTGGATTCCGCCTGCTGACGCCTGAACTTCATCGGAAAGTCCCAGTGCAAGGGAAAGGGACGCCATAAATGACTCGCCTCCGGAAAGAGTCTTTACATTTCTCCTGCTTCCGTTGTAATGATCGATAACACAGAGATCAAGGCCTACCTGACTCTGTTTGTTATCACTCTCCCTGACTCTCTCAAGCTCATACTGTCCATCCGACATCTTAAGAAATCTTTTATTTGCCCGCTTTATCATTCTGTCAAAATACGTCATCTGAACATAGGTTTCAAACTGTATCTTATCTTTTGATGAAACTTTTCCCGACGCCGTATCAGAAAGTGCTGACATCCACCTGAACCGCTCATCAAGTTTTGAAAGCTCATCAGACCTCTTAGTTATGTTAACCTTCTGGGTCTTATTTGTTGCAATGCGATGATTAATGTTTTCTATTTTCTTTCTCAGACTACTAAGCTTCTGCTGCGCTTCGCCCCTCTCAGCCATAAGCTTTTCAAGTTCGATTTCAGGAGCAGCCTGTAATGACTTTTCAAGGGTTTCTATCTGCATCATATATGCTGATATGACTTTATCAATATCATTATATGTCTTTTCCGTCCTGCCATAATCATCCTGCAATTTCTTTGCTCGCCTTGCATATATCTCCATCTGAGCTGCAGCTTCCTTACGGCTGGCAAACTTTAAACTACATGCCAGTTCGTCACACTGCTCCTTATCACTGTTAAGCTTCGTTTTTAGAGACGCACACTCCTTATCAAGCTCTGTCACTTTGCTTTGGATATCCACAAGGTTTTTCTCTGCCTCAGGGATAATATCTGCAAGCTCATCTCTTCTGGCAATCTTCCTTTTTTCAGAAACAATTTCCTCATTGATTTCAGATATTCTCTGGGATTTTTCCTTAATATCCGTTGTAAGCTTCTCTGTGATCTCCACAATGTTCAGCACATTTCCCCGACCGGCGTTATTACCTGTGTCATCAACATTATCGTCAAATACTATTTTTATTTCAGGATAAATCTTAGCTGCCTGACCGGTTATATTATTCTTAGCTTCATCAACTCTTGACATCTTAACATTAACATCTGTAGAGCTTTCATTTGCAGCATTATGGGCGTCCTCACTGATCTTCTTTGCCAGGTCAAGCTTTTCCTTGGTAAGCTCCTTGTTCAGATCACTGATAACTGCTAGCTTTGGATGTTTTGTGGCACCACATACAGGACACTCATCCCCATCCTTCAGATTACTTGCGAGGATACCGGCCTGCTCATCTCTGTATGCCTTGTCCATAGCCTCATATGCCTTGCGTTTCTCATCATATTCAGCACTCAGCTCAAGATATTCTTTTCTGGAAGTTTCCACAAGCTGCTCACATTTATGAAGATCAGAAATCTTATTCTGAAGCTCTTTCATATCCTCAACATTAATGGACAATCTGTCTTTCTCTGACTCAAGCTCTGCACGTTTCTCACCGGCAGACATAAGCTTCTCATTTTCAGCCTTAAGCCTTTCAAGCTCTGTATGCTTTGCTGTGATCTCATTTTTATTCCTCTCAAGCTTGATTTCGTTCTGCCTGAGTTTTGTTTCAGTATCACTTACCTGAAGCTTCAATTCATTTAATCTGTCATAATTTGGAAGCTCAGTCTCAATAACTGCTGCCTGTTTCTGCAATCCTTCCACGTCACCAAGGGCTGCTTTTGCTGTTTTAAATTCAGCCTCCGCATGCTGTTTTTTATCCTTTGCCTGCTCAAGGGATACCTTTGCCTTATCCAGTTCCTTCTTTGATCTATCTAATTCCTGAGCCTTACCGATCAATTTATCAAGTTCTTCTTTTTGATTATCTATTTCATTGTACTTTTTCTCATGAACATCTGCCGCTTCTGTGTCATTTGCAATCAATGTATCAATGAGTTCAACTATATCGGCGGTCAAGAGTCCACCTGCCTTAGCCTTGTCCACCTTAATAGATAAAACATCATCCTCATGGCAGACAATTCCTGAGACGTACTGGTCTATGCTCTTCTTCATATCATCCCGAGTGCGTCTGATCTCCGCGGTCTCCTTCTGGAGTGCAGCCTGAAGTTCGCCATACTTAGCTGTGTGAAATAATTCACTGAATATCTTTCTTCTGTCGTCGGTCGACGCCAACAGCAATTTCAGGAAATCTCCCTGTGCAAGCATTGATATCTGGGTGAACTGACTCCTGTCAACACCAAGAAGATTTTTGATCTGATCTGCAACAACCTTTCTGTCTGAAATAACCACTCCGTCAGGCCTCAGATATTCTACCTTTGCAGAATCTATCTTTGTTCCCTCGCCACGTTTCTTGGCTCTTTCCTGCTCAGGCCAACGCTTTATCTTATACTCTTCTCCTCTGTGTTCAAACACCAGCTCTACAAATGTCTCTGTATCCGTTGCAGCATAGGTTGAACGGAGCATTTTCGAATCTCGGTTTACTCCGCTTGGTGCGTCATATAGTGCATAGCATATGGCGTCAAATATGGTTGTCTTTCCTGCTCCGGTATCCCCGGTTATAAGGTACAGTCCATTATCCCCCAGCTTCTCAAGAGGAAGCTTCTGCTCTCCGGCATATGGACCAAATGCTGACATAGTTAAATTTAATGGTCTCATTACCCTTCCTCCTTAAACACTTTATTTATAAGCTCTTCCATGAACTCTCTCTGCTCAGGGCTCATAGACTTATTGTTCTGTTTCTCATACAACTCCTCAAAGAGGTCTATAGGCTGCTTTCCTTCTAGCACCGCCCCCTCCTCAATTATATTGTCTGTCCTGGTTCTAGTATTGTCATAACGAAGCTTCATAATATTAGGATAGATCACCCGAAGCTTACCAAGGGCGTCCGGTATATCCTCCTCATCGGTAAGAACCACATAGATATAATCCTCCACAGGTGTGCCCTCGTAGTACGCTTTGTCTGTAAGTTCTGCAAATGTCCCCTTGATCTCCCTTAAGTCTCTCATAGGTACAAGCTCAACAGTCCTAAGTTCCATCTTTTTATTTTCAGGAATATCGATCACTGTAACGGACTTATGATGTTTTGCCTCAGAGAGGGAATACTTAAGTGGTGTTCCTGAATATCTTACAGTCTCCCTGCCTACCTTCTGCGGTCCATGTATATGCCCCAATGCCACATAGTCAAATGGGGCAAATACAGAAACATTTACATTATCAAGTCCTCCAACTGTATGTTCCTCAGAATCCGATGGAGTGGCTCCCGCAACAAACTGATGAGCCACAAGAATATTTGTAGTAGTCTCATCAATATCCATGTGCTCTATTGCTACACGACAGGCACCGGTGTAATCCTTGATATCCTCTGCCTCATCCTTGAATATATTCTTCACTGTTACAGGCTTCACAAAAGGCAGCATATATATATTCGCTGATATACCATCAGAACCTTCAAGTCTCATTGGCTCCACATTCCCATCATAAACCGGTGCAATATGAATACCGCTAAGATCAATAAGGCCGGACGCAAATGATAACTTCACCGCTGAATCATGGTTTCCGCTAATGATATACACCTGCAGCTTTCTCTTCGCCAGAGATGTAAGGAATCGGTCAAGAAGCTTCACCGCGTCCTCGCTTGGCATTGTCCTGTCATAGACGTCACCGGCTATTATGACCCCATCCGGCTTCTCATCGTCTATGATGTTTAATATTCTCTTTAATATGTACTCCTGATCCTCCAGCATGGAAAACTCGTTGACACGCTTTCCTATATGAAGGTCGGATAAATGAATAAGACGCATGTAATCTCCCTCCTTCAATAAAATATAAGTTAATTCCTACCAATTCAGCCCATGATGTATTGAATATTCCTTTTTCATTAACTTTCCGTCTACTCTTATTTTCGACTTTTCTCTTCAATCTCCTAATTAATTATGGACTATTTTCTGTCTAAATTCTACATATTTCAGTCGACAAATGTAAACTGCGTCCAAAACAGTTTTCTCTACCCCACCATATCTTCTATATTTTCCACCACATGTATTTCCTCCTGCATGCTGCTCTCCACCTGCTGCTTTACATCCTGCTTATCATCAGCCTCTGAAATCCCCACAATGCTTTTCACTTCTTCCAGATTTGCCTCGCAGGTGTCGGCAAGTGAATCACAATCTATATAATCCGTAAGGGCATACAGACAATCAAGTTCCCCGGTCTTTGACTTTCTCTCAAGTCTGAGTTCCTTTAATCGCTTAAACACCTTGTAGCCCTGTGCCACGTTGCAATTTGCAGCTTCGGTTTCCAAAAGTATATCTTCGATTTCCTTATCTATCTCTGCAATGTCTAACTTAAGATTTGTTATATACTGTCCTGCATTTCTGTAGAACTCAGCCTGCTGCCTTGCAAATGAAAGCCAATCGTTTTCTTTTCCATCATAAGGAGTATAATTTCTCTCTTCCACGTTAATTATTTCCTCTCTATCTTCATCTTCTGTATGTCTAGCATTAACTCTTCTCTCAAAATTGGGCTTGTTTACTTCTGCCTCATATATATCGTCTCTCTGAAGACGCTTATCCTTAAGTACGCAATTCTCAAATAGCTCATCATATTTTCTCGGCTTATATTTTCTGGTTTCGAGCCCTTTAATAGCCTTAAGCGCCTGCTTGGCCTTTGTAGCATTAGCATTTGTACCCAGGTTGACCTGAAAGTACTCTATCCTCTGGAGTTCGTCCTTAATCTCTCTCCTGTTCTCACGGCACACCCTGAGCAGTTCTATCAGATCTATGGCTTCGTCATCATTTGTCTCGCACAATTCAATATAGTGGAGTATATCGCAGATTTTCTGATCTATATCTGAATGTTTCTTAGCTAGATAGTCCCGATAATTTTTAATCCCCGATACAAGATATATGAAGTGTGTAAGATATTCTCCCCAATCCATCTCAGACAGGTCATAAGACGATGCGTTTTTCTCTATCTCATCTGTCACTTCATCATAAATAATCTCCTTAACCGTTGATACAGATTTATCCTCTATGGGAACCATGCAATAAAATGCTGCCTTCTTGCCAACATTTACCCGTCCATTTGCCTGTGCAAATGTAAATGTCTCGGCGTCATGTTGATCCGTTGCCACAACCAGTTGATCACCCTGTCCAAGCTTATAATAATTGCCACTGTAATCCATAATGTAATATAATAAATCTGTTCCCATGGGCACCTCCAAAACACTAAATAAATACAACAATAAATTGAGCAGCAACCATTTATAATTGCCTACGGCAAGGGTTGCTGCAGCGTAACGATGTCACAGACATCATTACAATAACTTGAGCAGCAACCATTTATAATTGCCTATGGCAAGGGTTGCTGCAGCGTAACGATGTCACGGACATCATTACAATAATAAAAAAGAACCAATAGGTTTTTGTCCCTATCTGGTTCTTATTATACAGAACAAGGTGTCCCATAAACACACCTTGCATACCGAATCTATGTTCATTTATAAGTCTAAGTTTGCTAAACCTTATTTTCTATATTGTCTGATCAGCCGGTCTATCTCCTCATTCATCAATGCCACCACATTGTCCGGAGACACAAGCTTCACGCCCTCTCCCAGTCCTATGACCCAAGCCAAAAACTGTCGGCTGACTGCCACATCTACGCTCACATAAAAATGCTTATCATCTATGGGAATCATAGTCACATCTTTTCCAAAACGATCTATAACAACCCCTGCAAGTGAATTGTCACACTCTATCCGTACCGTTTCTTCTTTTCCTGCATACATGCCAAATACTTTTCTGGCATACGCTGCCATGTCAAAGGATTTAAACTCCTGTTCACCTTCTCTGTGTCTGCCGTTTGACTGGATATGCAACATCTTGTCCACCCGGAAGTGCTTTATTATCTTCTCTGAACTGTCATATGCTATGAGGTAGTAATTTTCATCATCCCAGGATAATGACCACGGACTTACCTCATACAAAGCTCCATTATGGCGAAGTTCCATTTTTTTAGCCACATTCCACTGGAAATATTGAAAGGTTATCCTTGAATTTTCCGCTATAGCTGTATGTATCCTGTCCACATTATAGTAAATGCTTTCATTCATGGTCTTAACGCGGCCGGCAACAAATACCTGTCTGTGCAGCTGTGATGCTTCATATTTGCTGGCAAGCCCCTCGATCTTCTTAATGAGTTCATTTGACTTCTTAACTGTTATGAATTTCGCAGACTGAACAGAATCAACCAACAGTTTCAACTCCGCAAGCTCAAACTGCCTGTTGCCAACATAATATGAATAAGTTCTGTCCTCCTGCTTTCCGATAACATCCAACCCATAAATTCTGAGATTTTCAATATCGTTATACAAACTCTTACGCTCTGCACTTATATCGTACGCTGCCAATGCCTCAATTATCTCAGGCATGGTAATGCTATGTGTTTCATCTGTCCTCTCAAGAAGGATCTTCATTAGATATATAAGCTTTAATTTCTGATTTGATGACTTAGGCATCCTATTTCTCCCCTGTACAAACTGTCATCATTTTACCATTTGCTGATAAAACTCCACTGCTCCGGCTAAGCCCTCATCACTTGGAAGCTTCTCGCCTCTCCTGCGAAACAATCCGGAAAAGCCGGTTGTAGCTACCTCTTGTGTTTTGCAGTAATATCTGCCCTTTATTGTATAATTTTTCTTATTTAATATCTTCTCTACTGCCTTAAATGACGAATTTCCCTCGTAGGTGCTGATCAAAAATGTTTCTCTGCCCTCCGGGAAATACTTGGAAATGTAATTTAAAAATGCTTTGAAGAATTTGCCGGGACAATCACCCACTACAACACCGATCATGTCATATTCCGTCAGATCAATCTTCATGGAAAGCTGTCCATCTATCAAGTCAACATCATTGCCATTTGATAGCTTTTCCAGCAAAGTGTATGTATCATCATTAGGAATTGATGTATATACTATCGCTACTTTCATATAAAATTTCTCCCCTTGTCTCAGCTTCTGTCTTTATAATCCAACATGAAAATATATATAATACTAATTAAATATATTTATACAACAATTCTCAATTACTTTTCAAGCTTAATCTTAAAATCACTACTCCGTATTATCTATAATCCCCTGACACATCCAACATATGCAAATGTATTATATATCCTGTCCAATTTCGTTTTCTTTTGCCATAAGTACGAGTTTCTCAAATGACCGGGCAAACCGCACGTCATCTTCTTCAGTCCTCCTCCTTTTTTCTGTTTCCTCCGCTAATTCTCATAAATAGCCTCCACGATCTTTAATGTGTCATAACCTACCTCACACAGAAGATACAGAACCTTCACGCCACTTCTTTTTGCCTCGTTAAGTGCCTCGCCAAATTCCTTGTGTATGCTCACACATGGTCTGACCTCACGGACTCCTTCCATCTGCACCACAAATGCCACCGTACAGTCATAGCCGGCCTTGCTTGCACCGGCAAGTTCTCTTAAATGTTTTACTCCACGTTCTGTGGGTGCGTCGGGAAAATATCCTATACCATCGATCTCCAGGGTGCAGCCCTTAACCTCCATAAGGTACTTCATATCGCCTTTTTCCATATAGAAATCTACTCTTGAAGCTCCGTATCTATATTCAGGTCTCACCAGGTCATAGTCCTGGGTATCCAACCACTCCTTCACTACCTTATTTGGAGCCTGACTGTCTATGTTCACCCAACCAAGAGTCTTCTTATACACTGCAACAAGATCATACTTTGTCTTTCTCGCGGGGTTGTCCGACACCTCGAGTCTCACATCGACTCCCGGAAGCAGCAGTTCACGACACCTTCCGGTATTCTTAACATGAACCGTCTCTGTCACACCATTTACCATAACATGTGCTATGAAACGGTTTGGACGATCTACAAATTTTCCTTCTATAACCTCTCTATATTGCATAATCATTCCTCTTATATGTTTAATAACATATATCTATATTTTCTTCATCAGCAATCCCATATTGCTTCTTAAATTTTCTAAGATCTGCTTCATCTCTTATAAGCATTACATCATGGAATTTTCCTGTATGGATATCCTTAAAGCCTGCCACCTGCTCACCGGTGCATATACTTGATCTTATTGCAGGCTTTTCATTTGCCCTGTCATAGAGCATTACATTCTTTTTCTTCTTAAACAAATTCATTACATTCTTCCTATAATACTGCTGCCATTGTCCTTAAGCCACTTTTTCGCCTTTTTATAATCCGGCAGTACCTTCTGAACCTCTGCCCAGAAAGCAGCCGAATGATCCATATGTATTCTATGGCACAGTTCATGAACAACCACATAATCGATCACATCCGGTGGTGTAAGCATAAGCAGGCAGTTAAAGTTCAGATTTCCCTTTTCACTGCAGCTTCCCCATCTGGATTTCTGGTTCCGTATGGTGATCCTGCCGTAGCTTATGCCATTTGCCCCAACCATAGGTGCATAATGCTTCACCCTATCAGGAATGTATGCCAGTGCCTCTTCAGCCAGCTTCTTAATATCATCCATGGATAACATTGGCTGTTTCCTCGCTTCAAGCTCTGAATTTCTCACCTGCATTTGCTCCAGGTGCTTATTGATCCACGACTGTTTTTCATTCAATATCTGGTCTATCTCCTTTTCCGTGATACGACGCGGCACTCTGAGAGTCACTGTCAGATCAGGCTTAACTTCTATTGATACTGTTTTTCTGTTTGAACGTATTATTGTTACGTCTGTTTTTTGAGAGTACATTTTATTTTCCTCTTTTCTCAACTTCCAGATCGAGACCTAACAAATTGATCAAATCTATTGTTTTCCCTATTTCTGCCGTAGCCTTTCCTCGTTCAAGATCCGATATAAAGCTTACACTGAACCCTGTAAAATCAGACAAATATGCCTGAGTGTATCCCAGTTCCTTTCTTCTTTTTCGGATTGCTTCCCCAAGAACTTTTGAGTCTATTATCTTCATATCGTTTTCCTTTATTATTAGTCATTATAAAACTCGCCTGGCAAACAATTCTTTCAAATTAAAGTTTTAGCCGTACGACTTATTTTATATATTATGTCACAAATTACGCCGTACGGCAATATTTTTTATACTTTTGCATGTTTTAGCCGTACGGTTCATTTTTTATAACTCCTCCCTTATCCGTCTGAAAAATGTAGACTCTGATATTCCACACTCATCCAATATCACTTCAAGTTTCATCCTTTTATGCTTCCAGAGATATACAAAATATTCAAAATCGCATGGCACCTCCGAGGCTGGTCGTCCCATATGTATGCCTCGCTCCTTTGCGGCAGCTATGCCTTCCGCCTGCCTCTTCCTGATATTTTCCCTTTCATTCTGTGCAACAAATGACAATATCTGAAGTACAAGATCTGCTATGAATGTTCCCATTAAATCCTTACCGTTTCTTGTATCAAGAAGCGGCATGTCTATGACACATATATCTATTCCGATTTCCTTGGTGAGCTGCCGCCACTGCTCCTGTATCTCCTCATAATTTCTCCCTAATCTGTCTATGCTAAGAATATAAAGTATGTCCCCCTTCTTCATTTGAGACTTCATTTTCTTATATGCAGGCCGCTCAAAATCCTTGCCGGAAATCTTATCAATATAAATATTTTCCACATCTATGTCCTTGTAGCTTAAGGCAATAAGCTGTCTGTCCTCATTCTGATCCGTAGTAGACACTCTGACATATCCGTATGCCCTTACCTCCCCTTTATTATCAGTCGCAATAATCTGCTCATAATCTTCCATACTATATTTTCCCCTTTGTCTATTGTTATCTGCAGGCAATAGTTATACAGTCTTAACATCACCTGCTCTTGGCATGATAATCCATTTTCAGGGGAAACGGGAGTAGCCATAAAAAATCACAGGTCAAATTTATGACCTGTGATTCTTTGCTCATTTGCTTATTTTAATTTTTCTTTCCACTCTGTTTCCTTAAATCCCACAAGAACAGTTTTCTCATCCACCACCATAGGGCGTTTAACCAGCATACCATTTGTAGCAAGGAGCTTTAACTGATCATCCTCGCTCATGGATGGAAGCTTGTCCTTAAGCTTCATTTCCTTATAAAGCATACCACTGGTGTTGAAGAACTTCTTTAATGGCAACCCACTGATTGCATGCCATTTTTTCAATTCTTCATATGTGGGATTACTCTCAACTATATGACGCTCTGTGTAATCTATCCCATTCTCATCTAACCATTTTTTTGCCTTTTGGCAGGTTGAACATTTCGGATAACATATAAATAACATTTTCATCACTCTCCATGCTTTTTCTTAAACAATTATCTTATTTCTGCACCAAATGGCATTAAAACTAACTTTGCGATCTTGAAAAACTGCTTTCCAAATGGTATTCCGATGATTGTCTTATCCTTATTATATTACCATTTATTTTCTTTAATTAACAGTATTTTGTTTCCATCACAGCTAAAAATGCCGAAAGAAAAACAGACTTCAAATCCTGACTTATCATCAGGATCTGAAGCCCGCTAAATTTACCAAACAACTCATGCTTTATTTTTAGCCTTTTCAATAAATCTAACAATAATACCAGCAATCATCACAGCATATACAATGTATATCACAGTAAAAGCCACTCCTTTATCAAATGATCCCGGTACAATTCCTCTGTCAGAAAAATCCCATTTAAGCACTTCAAATGCTACAATAGTAAGAACACATGAAACAATCATTCCAACAGGCTTCATCTTTACACATGTGATGAGATAAATTATAGCAAACAATATTATAAGCCCCAACATTGTTGGCACAAATATTTTGTAAAAGGTTTCATACTCCTTGCTACCCCATACCCCAGAGTCTGAATTTATGTATAGCTTTGCAATTCCAAATAATGATTCATTTACCATATGCGACTCTGCAAATGTCAAAAACAATGATATTACCGCCAATGTCGCTCCGGCTATCCCTATAAACATACCAATTATTTTGTTATTTGTTTTCTCCATACTATTTACTCTCCTATGTTTTCCTCTTCTAATTTTGATATTATATCCTTTGCCTCATTTATAAGCTGCCCATAAGCCTCTCTTTTTTCCTGCATAACCTGTATCTGCAATTCCAGACGTATCTTTAATTCCTTATTAGGCAAATCAAATAACTTTTTTATATCATCCAGAGAAAATCCAAATTGCTGATACAAACGTATCCTTTTCACCCGCTTCTGAGCCTCTTCATTATATAACAAATGTCCGTATTTATTGGTGGCTGCAGCAGATACGAGTTTCTTTTGCTCATACCCCTGAACCATCCTCCTCGTTACCCTCTCCCTTCTGCACATTTCTTTCAAAGTTATCAATTCGCCCATGTTATACCTCTCTATTTGACCTTAAGGCTGCACGTAACGTGCAGTCAAACATTTTCTTGTTTCATAAAAGGTCTTGTAAATTTCGCGAATTACAACTTTAAGCAAATAGAGCAGCAACCATTTGAAATTGCCTGCTGCAACGTAACGATGTCCCAGACATCATTACAATAATAAAAAAATCCTCACCAAAATGGTGAGGATCTACTCATTCTTATTAAATTATACTATCTTTCTGGATCTCTCTATATCTTCCACCACAATCAATACATTTCGTAATTTCATGGATTCTACATATCTCCGTTGTCCTGCACAGTTTTTGACAGATCCTTCACGATCTCACCTGCGATCATAAGTCCTGCCACTGCCGGTACAAATGCTGTACTGCCCGGAATGTCCCTACGCTCTGTACATTTGTGCTGTGCTCCCGGTGGGCAGATACAACCTGTTCTGCAGCTTATGCTCATATCCTCAAGAGGTCTTATAGGCTGTTCATCAGAATATACAACCTTAAGGTTCTTCACATGTCTCTTCTTGAGCTCTCTACGCATGACTCTTGCCAGTGGGCACACGCTGGTCTGGTAAATATCAGCGATCTTAAATCTGCCGGGATCCAGCTTATTTCCCGCTCCCATGGCACTGATGATCGGCACGTTATGAGCCTTGGCTCTGAGTATCAGTTCAATCTTGGCAGTAACCGTATCCACTGCGTCAACCACATAATCATATTCGTCAAATGGGAAATCATCCGCATTTTCAGGAAGAAAGAAACATCTGTGTATCCTGACATCAACATCCGGATTTATATCTAACATCCTTTCCTTCATGACATCTGCCTTGTACTTGCCTACAGTCTTTCTGGTTGCAATGATCTGTCTGTTAAGATTTGTAAGGCACACCTTGTCGTCATCCACCAGGTCAAATGCCCCAACACCGCTTCTTACCAGTGCTTCACATACATAGCCGCCGACACCGCCTATTCCAAATACTGCAACTCTGGACTTCTGTAATTTATTTATGGCAGCTTCACCTATTAAAAGCTGCGTTCTCGAAAACTGATTTAACATCTTCCACTAACCTCTTCGTAATTTAAGATAGGGTTATCTTAACTCACAATAACCGACGATATATTATATCAACCCGGTATTTTGGTGTCAATGCAATGTTATTTCTTTACTTCAACACCCACATATCCATAGCCGCTCCGCCTGTTTCATTAGGTCTCCGTTCGAAACCAAACTGCTCATAAAAGCTCTCCCTGCCAACAGCCGCCATAAGGAACAATTTTACTGCAAATCCCTCCTCCATGGTATCCTCCAGATGTTTCATGGTCTGTCTGAGCATATGCCCGGCGATCCCCTGCCCTCTGTAATCTTCGTCTACCACCACGTCTGTTATGTAGGCACAATAATCCCCATTCCATAACAAACGTATCATACCGATGACCTTCTCGTCATCATAACAGCACAGGGAATAGAAGCAGTTATTTACAGCATTCTCCGCCTGCTTCACAGGCAGTTCCTTCCATGCTACCTGACGCCTCAGTCTCTGATAGTCCTCAACCGGTATCTTGTGTTCGTAATGTATCATGTACATACGCCTCCTTTACTATGGTAATATTATGCCATAGTTATGATATTTAAAAGCTAAACATAACAAAAAAGAGAGCCTTTAGATTTCTCTAAAAGCCCTCTGATCCGCTTAAAATCAAGCCTTTTATTTAGAACTTACCAGCCTTTGCTGCTTCCTCGTAAGAGTCAACACTACTTATAACAGCCTCTCCTCCAGTAATGGCACATTTGACAGTAGGAGAGCTTATCACTTCACCATCAAGAACAATAGAAATCTGCTCACCAACATACTTTCCTGTACCATCAGCAAATAACTTCGTGCCATCGTCATCAAAAGCAATATTAACATTATAACTATCCGTATCATCCCCCTTTGATGCAACAGCATACTTTATGTTCTTATTAGTTACTATTACTTCCTCACTATCTGTGTCATATGCACCAATGAATTTTAGGTCAGCTCTTTTTATTACATCTTCATATGTATTCCCGTCAACATCTGGGCATACTGCTGATTATCAAAACTATCCCGCTGAAACCACAGCTTGCCCCTAATCCCCATATATCCAAATACGAATAAAACAGCTATTATGCATGCCACCGCTATAGCAAGAGCAATGATTAACCCACTCTTCTTATTCTGCAATAATTTACCACAGTTAGGGCAAATCCTTTCATTGTTATCAATTTGTGCATTACAATATTTACAAATTATATGTTACCCCCCTAATATCTCCTTTTAGATTATCAACTAAGCTTATTTTCTGCTTCTTTATTTAATCATTATACTTAATATAACGACTAAAAGGAAAAATATTCCCATTAATAATATCAATATTTCAGTAAATTCTATCTTCTTATATAAGATAAACCTACTAGGCTTTTTTTCATTTATAATTATAGTATAACTATTTCCAGATATAAATTCTTGTATCTTGTTTTTAGATAATAATTGGAGTGATTGATTAGTATACTCTTCTCCATTATAATTATATCTAAAGACAGGGGCATAATTGGTTACCCATCCACGTCCGCCATTACTTGTATAACTGTTATATTTCAAGTACGTTGCTTCTATTTTCTTACTGCATTTTGATTTTGAAAATCTCATTATTATAAAAAATAAAATTAAAAATAATCCTAAAAATGCTGATATTATCATTAAAGTTTTATCCATAATACTTTTATCCTTTCAATAAATTGTTAATTTTAAATAATAAACCAAGATATCCAGCAGTTCCTTGGCCTGTTCTGCAATTCTTAATTTAAATGCCATGCTTTTGTGATATAAATAGGTTCTTCTGCTTTGTGACACATATCTGATATTTCCAATGTATTCAATATTTAATTGGAATAATATGTAGCATACTATTAACATACTTTATAAGGGTATTATTATACCGCATTTATGCAACTCACAAAAGAGAAATATGTATTGAAAAAATAGCTGAAATATTATTTACAACGATAAAAATTCTTCATATGCAAGATATTAAAAACCTTCATCATACGAATATGCCCATAATGTAGTCCCACTGTCCATTGCAATTATAACGACCTTCTTTATAAATATCAGTCAATCATCTAATTACTCACCATCTACCACCCTAACTTACACCGTCTACAGGCTTTGTGACTTGTACGACTTGTTGTGTGTGTCTTATGTGCGACTTGTGTGTGTCTTACGGACACAAAAATAGGGCTATCCAGACCGAATTACCTAGTCTGAATAGCCCGAAAAGTCTAG